>ENA-OQET01000003-OQET01000003.1-human-gut-metagenome-genome-assembly--contig:-NODE-3-length-114501-cov-6.232562_pt1 | contig 114501 bp, 84 predicted proteins | sample MGYA00242800_ERZ504645 | MGnify/ENA primary metagenome ERZ504645 (study PRJEB26092, sample SAMD00036308) | human gut metagenome | host: Homo sapiens | study: EMG produced TPA metagenomics assembly of... | reverse complement strand
CAGCAAAAATAACCTCATCATTAGCCTCATTAGACTGACGGTGAACCATAGCATAGTCTTCAAGTAAACTATGCCCCGTCTTTTCAATTACATACATCGCATCATCATATGCATTTTTAAAGTCATTCACATCTGCATAGTCCTGATATCCACGAGTCAAATAAACCAAAGCACGCAAATGGCGAGCTGCTGCTTTTGAAGCACGTCCAAAATCGGAAGCTCCTTGTTTTTCGGGCAACGAAGAAGATAACACATCTTGCAAGTCTTTCAGAATCTGAGTATAAAATTCCGCGCCACTGTTCAGTTTAGAAGTTGTTGCTGTTGATTGAGCTTCTTCCAGTACCAAAGGAGCTTGCCCCCAATTCTTCACAATTTCAAACAAATAAAGCGCACGAAGAAATTTGACTTCTGCCACCCTCAAGTCACGTTGATTCGGATCAATTCCTTCAATAGGGTCTTCTGTTTTAAGAGTCACATTTGTAGCACGGCCGATAGCAGCATTTACATCTTTTAATGCTACATAAAGTTTAGACCACTGCTCATATACAGTTCCGTTTGATTTATCATAAGTCACTACATACTGATTCAAGTCGCTAGTAACAGTACCGTTAGGCTGTGTGCCAATATCAGTACCCAATTGAGTAAGTTTATGGTAACTATAATTATTATATACAGACTTCAAAGAGGCATACGCACCATTAACTAATGATTCATAACCTTTGGCTGTTTTGTAATAGTCTTCAGCTGACTGACTAGTCCAATTTTCTTCTTCAAGAAAAGACGAACAACTTGCGAAAGTAGCTACGGAAATAAGCAATAAGCCCTTTTTAATTATATTCTTAGTTTTCATTTTATTCTTTCTTTAATTTCGATTTGTTAAAAAGAAACATTCACTCCAAACATCACATTGCGTGTCATAAGGTCTGTGCTAGATACATTTGTAGGTAACTGTTCGGGAACAATAACATTATCAGCACAAATAATCATCGGATTTTGAACCGTACAATACAATCTCAAATTGGTCAAGAATGATTTAGAAATCAATTTCTTATCAAATGTATATCCCAAACTAACATGAGTTATTTTAAAGAAATCTGATGATGACATTGTATGTGAAACGTCCGACTTCTGATTTCCCCACGAACCTGCTTTGCTACGATAAGTTCCCATATTACCGGGTTGAGCCGATTCATTAGTAGGATTCTCTGGGGTCCAATAATCTTTCACCATATTATTTAAGTTCATATTATTGTTCTCAAGTGCATAAGACACATAGAATTGATTACGCATACGACCGCCCAATTGGAAAGAAGTACCTACCGATAAATCAAAATTCTTATAATTAAAAGTATTAACCATACCACCGGTCCAATCCGGGGTGCGCTTACCATCAATTACGCGGTCAGCATCATCTATTTTACCATTTTTATCTAGATCCAGTACTTTATATTGGCCAGGTTTACATCCATATTTAGCAGCCTCTTCTGCTTCGTCCAACTGCCATACGCCAATAGTCATCAAATTATAGTTGATGTCAATAGGTTGTCCTACCACCCAAAGATTGCTATAATCACCCTTCATTCCTTCGAATGACTTACCTCTTGAAGTCAGATCTTCTATATATTGCAGCTTTTCAATCTTATTATTATTATAAGCTATATTGAATGAAGTTCTCCATGAAAAGTCTTCTGTACGGATATTTTCCGTATTCAATACAAATTCAAAACCTTTATTACGAACAGAACCAACATTAGCCTTTACTGAAGAATAACCAAGAGTAATGGGAAGAGTTTTGTTCATAATCAAATCTTCTGTCAAACGGTTATAGTACTCAAAAGAACCTGATATACGGTTGTTCAAGAAACCAAAATCAACACCGATATTATATTCTGTTGTTCTCTCCCAACCTAATTCCATATTACGCAAATTGTTAGGCACGTAGCCAATTACATCATTCGTTCCAAAAGAATAGTACTGAGCGCCACTGATAGAACCTTGTGTCTGATAAGCACCTACATTATCATTACCAGACTGACCGAAACTTACACGCAATTTCAAGTTATTCAGCCAATCAATATCTTTCATAAATTCTTCTTCAGTGATTCTCCAAGCCAATGCACCAGCGAAGAAACCTCCCCATTTATGTCCTTCAGCCAATTTGGAAGAACCGTCATAACGCATACTTGCAGTCACATAATACTTGCCTTTATAATTGTAGTTCAAACGTGCCAAATACGACATCAATGATGTTTTAGTGTACTTAGATTGAGTCTTATTCGTTTTTGCACCATTTTGCAAAGCATACCATAAAGAATTATAAGAAAGACCGGCACCGTCACCACGCATAAATTCATTCTGATATTCGGTCATTGAATAAACACCTGTCAAATCAAAATGATGGTCCTTCATCAAATCAAAATTATAAGTAACCATATTATCCCAAACCCAATTCAAAATGGTAGTTTTCTCATACCATGCAGTAGCTTGTGAACCTTGATTACGCTTAGTATAAGCACCTGCATACATACCATAGTCAATAAATTGAAGATCGGGAGAAAATGTAGAGCGTAACGCCAAATTCTTAATAGGATTAAACTCTACAAATAAATTACTCAGAACATCATATTTCTTATATCTCCATGATTGGTTTTTCTGAGTTACAAAAGGATTGAACTGTCCGCTACCATATTTGAATTCCTGCTCACCTGTCACAAGATTAGTAGGATGATAAGTAGGACGTAAACGATAAATAGTCTGCAAACCATCTTCATTACCAGTTTCTTGGTCAGAAAAAGTTCCATAAAGGCTTACCCCGAACTTAAAGTAATCATTAGGCGTTACGTCAACGGCAGCACGCAGATTATATCGCTTATAAAACTGAGGTTGAAGACAACCATCTTCATTATGATAACCCGCAGACGCCACATAGGATGATTTCTCTGTTCCTCCAGAAACTGAAAGTGTATGACTGTTCATCCACGCAGTAGAAGTAAGAGCATCAAACCAATCCATATAATTATTATTTTCAATAGCAACCAATTCTGATGCTGAAAATATTTTATCATCCGAAACATATTCTCCGTTACCTTTAGTAGCTCGAGAGTATTCCCGTGCAAGTTGGACATATTGCTGTCCATCCATCATATCGGGAGCATTCATATAATTTTTAAATCCAACGGAACCATCATAACTGACTTTAGGAGCTCCGGCTTTTCCTCTTTTGGTAGTCACGATTACAACTCCATTCGTAGCTCTGGAACCATAAATAGCTGTAGAAGAGGCATCCTTCAATATATCAATCTTTTCAATGTCATCAGGATTGATGTTTTCCAATTCAGCACCAGGAACACCATCAATTACAATCAATGGTTTGGTACTACCACTAACTGTATTCAAACCACGAATCAAGATATTATACCCACTACCAGGCTTATTAGATGAGCGTTGAATATTGACACCAGGCACTACGCCTTGCATAGCACCAGCCGCACTGGAGATACCAGCAGCCGTCAATTCTTTTGTAGAAACAGAAGCTACGGCACCCGTCAAATCAGATTTCTTAACTGCGCCATAACCCACTACAACAACTTCATCAAGCATTTCTGTATCTTCTTTCAACACTATCTCATTTAATTTTTTATCTGAAGCTGATAATTCCACAGATTTATAACCTAAATAAGAAACAACTAAAATAGCTTTAGATGAAGAAACGCTCAATGAAAAGTTTCCATCAATATCAGTAATTGTTCCATTGGTAGTACCTTTTTCTATAATACTTGCACCAATAATCGGTTCACCAGTAGAGTCAAGAATCTTACCTTTAACTACACTCGTCTGCATAACAGCCTGAACATCGTTCGCTTCGGCAAATGCCATCTGCGGACTCCCCGCCAACAAAGCTGATACCATTGCCGCTGAGAATAAAATTCTTCTCGATGAGAACTTTAGAAATTCATTCTTCATAAATTTATAAATTTAAAATTAACACTATATTATTATCAATACCTAATTAGATACATTGCTTCAAGTATTCGCGTACCTCTTTACGGCTGATGAAAAGATGGTTCTCCACCGTGCGGCGCGAAAGATTCAATTCTTCCGAAATATCTGTGACAGACTTGTCTTCAAAACGGTTCATGACATAAATCTTACGACGCTGCGACGGAAGAAATTCTACCCGCCGTTTCTCGCAAGCCAATAAATCATCGGCTACCACACAAGACTCCACCTCATTATGACTAACCTCCGTCCTATCATACATATAAGAGGTAATCTCTTGTTTCTTATAATAGCGACGCAAATAGTCGTTCACCAAATTACGCGAAATGGTATAAATGAAAAACTTGACAGTATCGGGACGGAGCATTCGTTTATAGTCCATCAGACGGACAAATACATCTTGGGAAAGATCTTCCGCCTCTTCCTTATTATTCACCTTATTATATATATACAGGTAAACCGAAAAATGATAACGCTCATAAGAATCAGCTATCAATTGGGGGGATGTCATCATGCAGTTTTCCATAATAAATTAGATTACGATTCATGTTTTCCGTTCGATTGAACAATGCAAAAATAACTTCTATTTCAATAAAAACAACACTTCTGAAGGGCATACAAATCTCAACTAATACGGTTAGACTAAAAACAAAGAAAGTCGCTAATATATAGCGACTTAAGAATATGAGACTCACAGTATCAATTAATAATTTGAGACTATTCGTTGTTCCCTCCTATGCTTCGGATATATTCATTCGGAGTAATTCCCGTAGCTTTCTTGAAATAACGGAAGAAAGAAGCGCGGGAACTGAAGCCACAAAGTTCGGCAAGGGCACTCAGCGTATATTTGGAATACTCTTCCGTATTGACTAAACGTTTAAACTCGGCAATGCGGTAATCGTTGATATAATCATAATAATTGCGTTCCAAGTATTGATTGAAAAGATAAGAAAGTGTATGGGCAGACGTATCAATGGCAGCAGCCAAATCGGCTATCTTCAAATCAGAATGCTTATAAAGCTTGTCTTTATGCATGATTTTTTCCAGCTTGTCCGTCAGTCGCCTGCACTCTTCCGAGTTGACCTTTACGTTTTTATACTTTTCTTCGGATGCCGATTTTGTCTCCACCGCAACAGATTGTTCTTCTTTCACGACCTGTACCTGCTCAGGAGCTTGTCTTTTTCCACGCCCGAAGAAATAATAGCCTCCACCGGCCAACAGTACTGCTACAACAATCCCCCAAGCAAGCCAACCACTGAAAACAGAAGCGATTTCCACCTTCAGCAGAGTTTCCGAATCCGGTTCCCCCATACGGCGCACCTTAAACACATAAGAACCGGAAGGCAAATCATAATAGGTCACTTCCGAACGCCCTGTAATTGCTATCCAACCGTCATCCCTACCCTCCAACTGGTATTCATAGGACATAAAAGCAGGAGAAGTATAGGAAAAGTCGGAAAAACAGAAAGTGACATTTTTCTCCGAAGGCTCCAACCCGATTCTCGAAATACCACTTCCAACGGTGACCATCGGATAAGTAGACGGCTTGCCATTGATATGCACATCGGTTACCTTGACCGGATAAAAATCATGCTTCTTCTGATTCATGTGAGCAACATCCAAAGAGACCAATCCTTTAGAATTTCCAAACCAGAGATTCCCTTCCGCGTCACAAACCGGCGGGCATAGGGTAAAAATGGAACTCGGAATACCGTCTACAAAGTTATAAGGGATAAAATTGTCATTCTTGTCATAATGGAACAAACCGTCACTCGTCCCCATCCACAGCCATTTTTTACGATCTTCTATAATGAACATCCCGTCTCGCCCCTCCAAAGGAGTACCGGGATGCAAACGCCGGAAGCTGTTCATAGACAAATCGGATATGAACAGAGAGCCTTTGTCCGGAAAAAAATAAAGATTATGCCCGGAGTCCTCATAAACGACCCTGATTTTCTCCTTATGGATAAATCCCTCAGGAAATATATCCGTACGAAGCTTTTCAGAAGAAGGGTCCCAGATACATACGCCATTTTCCGTACAAATCCATCCTTTACGGGTAGAGTCAAAATAGATTTCGTAGACATTGCCTTCAGGAAGCCTGGAATTGGAACTGGTATAGTGAGCCACCTGCCTGCCGTCTTTATAACAATAAACGCCTTGAGAAGTTCCTATCCATAAATTTCCTTCCGCATCCTGCTTGATACAGAAGATATGTCCTTTTACAAAAGGTTGCTGTTCACCGTCAGGTGCAAAGTCACGTATGGTCAACCTTTCCGGATTGAAGATGTACATTCCTCCGCCGTAAGTTCCTACATAATATTCTCCTTCATAAAATAAAATACAGAATATCATGCCGGAGCGCATTTCGGGCGACTGGAAACTTTTGAAACGATTCCTTTTCTCATCAATATAGAATAAGCCGTCACGCGAACCTACCAGCTTTTCATGCCCATTGATGGCAAGGGCACGGATAGGCATGTCTCTGGAATTGAAATAAGGAGGGAAAGCATAAGTAGTAAACAAATCACTCTGATATAAAGTATAATCAAGTCCCAACTGGTAGAACCCTATCCAAATCATTCCGTTCCGGTCTACCAAAAGCGAATAAACGGAATTGGAACGCAAGCTTTCATTGTCACCCGTCTCATGCCGCATGGTACGGACCACCTTCCGCCGGTCTGTGGCTATGAAATGCACTCCATTGCCATCCGTTCCTACATACAACATATTTTTGCCGTCGCTGGAAAGGGAAGAGATGATGTTGCACCCCACCTCCACAAAATGCTCAAATTCTCCGGAACGGGTGTCAAAGGAAATAATCCCTTGGTCCATAGTACCCAGATAAATGGTAGAACCGATACGGGTGATATTGTTAAAAGCACACACATGCTTGCCGTCTTTTACATTATGATAGGCTTTCACTTTTCTGTCGGACAATCGTAACGAATACAGTCCCTTCCCGGTTGCCATCCATAGCATGCCCTGCTCATCCAATGAAAGTCCGGTTACAACATTCGAAGCAGAAAGGGCATTTTTATCCAGTAATATTTGCTCCAAGTTTCCTTTCTTGTATAAAAAGAGCCCTTTCGCACTACCGATATAGAGTGTCCCTTTTCCATCATGAAGCAAAGAGTGGACTGCACAATTTATCATATCGGGGACAATAAGTTCCAAAGCATCCAATTCTTTGTTCAAACGCCACAATCCCATGCCATTCCCCATCCACAATTGGTTATCTTCCATTTCGGCAATAACATTGACACGTTTCAATTTCTCATTGGAACCGGTTATCGGATAGTGTTTGATATGGCTTCCGTCAAAACGCTCCAAAGAATTACCCGTACCTATCCAGACAAATCCCAAAGAGTCTTTATAAATGGCATTGACCAGCAAATCAGACAGTCCGTCGGATACCGACAAGCCACGTAAGGTATACGTGCTTGGATAGGCCCATGCACAGAACATTAACAAGTGAAAAAGAAAAATGTATTTTATTATGTTTTTCATTACACTGTAGTCTTTACTCTATGGTGCAAATATAACGAAAAACATCAACTGTATAGCTACCTCAAGCTTAAAAATAGAGGGAATGATATAACTATCTTCCCAAATATTCCAATCCTTTTGTAGCCTTAGCTTTGTATGTCTGTCCCTTTATTGTAATCGTACAATCGGCAGAGGCTTCATAATACCACCCATCCAGTTGATGTTCCAACAAAACATTTGCAGGTTTTTCAGATTTTATAGTAACCCGAGGAGTTTGCAGCAAAGTACCGTTTCCCAAAAACAATGTAGTTTCTTTTCCCGCCTTGTTTCCGCATAAAGCATAAACAGCTTTTGCCTTCATATCCCCCATGCCGCAAAGGTGCGACGCGTTGTCTGAGGATAAAATACAATCCTTACGACCATTCCTCTGTTCAACGCAAACTGCGACATGGCTCCCTTTGTCCTTACATTCCACCTCCGGAAAAGTGACAGACTCAATCTGTCCCGGTTCGTTTACCGAAGACGGCTCATAGATTGCCACAAACGGACGGCTCCATGCCTCTCCTGACTGTCTGGCAACAAATGTCAGGGTAGGCTGTTCCTTGATATTGTAGGGCATCCCCGGAGTACGGCTATAACCTTCAGTCATGGGAGACAAAGCGGTAAAGACTTTACGGTCTTTTTCCCCTTTCATCCACAAGTTCATGGAAATATCATCTCCGTCTTTCATGTCGATAGTGAAAGAGGCCTTTACATCCTTAGCCGTCTGCACTGCTTTCTTGTTGTAGATATAAGAATAGGCATACAAATGTGCGCCGGCAAAAGAGAGTTCTTCGGTAGGCTGTAACCCCAAATCGGTACCGTCTGTACCGGTCAGTGAAAGCGTCTGCCCAAGATTGTGATAAAAATAATCATGCATTTTGTCTCCACCCTGCACTTTACGGCTACGGAATATGTCAACATAGTAACCGGTTTCCGGTCCCGTGGTGACGATGCTCGTCAGACGGGTCTGGTCGGCACAACTCTCCGGTTCGCGGAAGTAAACTTCACTATATGTAATCGGATAAAATTCTCCTTTCTTTGATACCGGTGCCGGAAAGCAAGAGTTCACACGGAAAGCATGGTTACTCTTCATTACCGGATAGCTCGATATACCGTCTACACAAACCGTATTATGACTGGGAAACTGGGAATAATATTCCAAGTAATCCAATCCGCTATACAGATACAAGCCGATACCGGCATCGGGACCCAAAACATAGCCTTTGCCATAAAGCTCCATAGAGATTCCGTTGGCGTGCATGTGATTGCCTTCACTGCCATTCAGCGATACCATAAGGCTGTGGCGTGGATGCATCCCGTTGCGCTGCACCAACCATGACACATTCGGAGCATAGAACAACGGTGATACATAATCTTCTATCTTACCAGCCTTAATATCAGGATTCAGCACCAATGGTTTATCGTCAAAAAAAGAATTGATGGAGACACGGGCATTCCGTTTCCCGTTCGCCTCACCCATACCTGGCTTCAAGCACTTCAACAAAGCCGTGAAATAATCCTCCTGCTCTTTCTTGCCATTGACCTGGGCATTCCCTATCATGCGGATTATTGGAGAAGTATTCAAATAACCGGGATGGGTATCACCAAATCCGCACATCATCCGGTTGGGGAACAGATATTGGGGAGTAGCGGCTACTGCTTTCGGAATAACCGGCAAATCCAGAGTCAAATCATATCCCAAATTACGGTCGAACAGATTGGTGAAGTTGGCATAGTCATTAAGTACAACACCACTGTAACCGGGACACTCCGCCCAAATACCGGTATTTGAGTCATAGCCATAATCCGCCAGTTTCTTCAGGCTCCATTGACGGATACTGGAACGGTTGAGCACATAATCAATGTAGTACTCACGCCCCTTACCGTCGGCATAACATCTATTATCTTCCAAAATCATGCCAATGTCCATGACATAACGCGCCTGCATCAGGTTCCAGTTGTTATGAGGCACTCCGTTTGCTATGATATTGTCTGCCCATTTCTTGAAAGCTCCGGCATAGATTTCCAGTTTATCGGCATAATTGCTATGTAAATAGCCGTAAAGAAAATCATAAAGAGGAACTATATCTTTAAGAATATCTTCGTGGATTACCTCGAAAGAAGTCATGCCCACCAAAGTTTGCTGGTGCCCATGATTCAGGTCAACGGGGACATTCCGATAATAGATGCCCTGCATGTAGGTATCAAAAACTCCGGCTGCCAATTTTGCATATTTCTCATCATCCGTCAGCCAGTAAAGGAAAGCTGCATCACGGGCAATGCCCATAATTTCACGGTTCAGGCTTTCTATGTTACGACCGGTTTTGGAAGGGTGCACACTTTCCATGGGGCGTCCCGGCAAAGAGTTGTTGCAAAACGTAACATTGCCACCGACGTCATCGTAAGGAACGACATCTTCCAACTTCGGACGACTGTGTGTAGCAAAGGTCCCTCGTGTCCCCGTATAGCGTACGGTTGGAACTGGAGCTTTTTCTCCACCGGCATAATCAAAGGTTTCACCTTTTACATATACATCCGTGGCATGCGATTCCCAATACATGGCAAGTCGCGAAAGCAACCATTCCGGCTGTGCTTCTGTCAACCGGACATAAACATCCGTCTTGCTTTTCAGCTTTCTGAACACTTCTTCCGCCCACGGTTCATTACTTATCAACTTCAAAGTAGCCTCTTTTCCACCGGCATCAGTCAGATAACGCGGATGCCCTTGGGGAAGATTCATAGACAGAGTGTTGAGCTGTGCCTGCAATAATACAGAAAAGAAAATTGCCATTAATAAAAGAATCTTTTTCATAGTATCTATCTTTTTTCCTTTTAATACGTACAATCTCCTCTTTACACTCAACCAATAAGTGTGTTTTTTCCAATTAATAAGAATATATCTAAAAAGGAAACAGCAACGGCAACACAAATACCATCACCACTCCCATAATAATCTGCAACGGGAGCCCCACTTTTATATAATCCATGAATGTATATTGTCCTGCCGGCATCACCAGTGCATTGGGCGGTGTAGAGAACGGAGAAGCGAAACACATGCTTGCCGCAACCGTCACGGCAAACAAGAACGGAACGGGACTTACTCCAATCTGAATCGCACTTTGAAGAGCAATAGGGGCCATCAGCACTGCCGTCACCGTATTGCTGATGAACATGGTCATCAATGAAGTGGTGAAATAGATACCTGCCATCAACACAATAGGACCATAACTGCCCAATCCGCTCACAAGACTGTTGGATATATATTCCGAGGCACCGGTTTTTTCGAGTGCAAGAGACATGGGGAGCATGGCTGCAAAGAGTACAATTGTTTCCCAGTTTATCGTTTTATAGGCGGCTTCCACATTCCTGAAACATCCCGTCAGCACCATCAGCAAGCCGGCAATCATCACCGCTGTCACCGGGGCCACGGGAATAAAGTCGAAGACCATCATGGCAACCATCAGCACCATGATAGCGGCAGCTATGGGCGCTTTATAATCCAGCGTCACTTTGGCGGCTTCTGCCAAAGGCTGCCCCAATACCACCCAATCGGAATCTTCCCTGCTTATCCGTGCGATGTCCTGCCACGCACCCTGCACCAGCAAAACATCGCCACTATGCATACGCTCACGTCCCAATTCACGTAATATATATTCCTTCTTACGACGGATGCCCAATACATTTACATTAAATTTATCACGGAACCCCGCTTCCTTCACCGTCCGGTTCACAATATTGGAAGAGGGCATCAACACGATTTCGGCAATTCCGATGTCATAAAAGTCAAGGGACTTGTCGGCTTTAGAGGCTTCTTCAGTGGTATGCCCGTCGAGCATTTCCATTAAAAAGTCTTCAGCAAAACGATTTACGTTCGATACCTCTCCCGTAATATAAAGCACGTCGCCCACCCAAATAGTCGTATCGGGTGATGCCAATTTCTGGGTAATAGTTTTCAGGAATCTATGTTGGGAAGAGTCTACACGCCGTACTTCAATGATATTCAGACCATACTTGCGGCGTACATCCAGGTCTATGATGGTTTTTCCTATCAGACGGGAATCATTGACAGCCCTCAAACGGAACAGGTTGCTGGAAAGTCCGTACTCCTGTACCAGTTGGTCCAATGATTTACCCGACAATGTTCCGTCATTCTTTTTGCCTTTCTTGGAGAGAAACCATTTGGTCAGAGGCATTAAAACCAAAGTTCCCACTATCACGCACACAATGCCCACCGGCAAGAAGGAGAAGAAAGACAGCGGTTCAAAGCCCGCTCCCGTCAATGTATTCTGAATGACCAAGTTAGGAGGCGTACCGATAAGTGTCATCATACCGCCCATACTGCTGGCAAAAGCCAAAGGCATCAATAGACGGCTGGGATTCATTCCGGCACTCAGCGCCAAGCTCACCACGATAGGCAGCATCAAAGCCACCGTTCCCGTATTGCTCACAAAAGCACCAATGGCAGAGGTAACCAGCATCACCAGCAAGAAGAGTTTCAGTTCGCTCTTGCCCGCCAGCTTTAAAATGCGCGAACTTATCATTTTAGCCAGCCCGGTCTGAAAAATGGCGCCGCCCACAACGAACAAGCCCACCATCATAATCACCACCGAGTTGGAGAAGCCGGAAAGGGCCTCTTCAGGAGTAAGAATCTGAAATATCAATAAACCAATCAGCGCACAAAGCGCCACAATGTCCGAACGGACTTTGCCTGCTACAAAAAAGGCAGCGGAGAGAACAAGGATAATAAGGGTAATCAGCATAAATATGTATATTAAGAATGCACAAATATACTTATTTACGCATGATCACACAACCCCTTACTACCTCAAATTACTGATTCAGAACTCGAATTTTTCCAACTTCATGGCAGCCAGCCCCTGGATTTTGGGCACCAGGGCCACAAAATGGTCTGCTTTTTCATGGGCAGACAATGACTCTGCATCTTTCCATGTTTCACAAATCATAAGAACATCGCTGCGAGTGGCGCTCTCAAACACATCATAAGCAATGCATCCATTGTCCTTCAAGGAATATGCGACCAGTTCTTTGGCAGATTCCAATACTGCGGCACGGTTCTCCGCACTTACCTGAATAAAAACATTTAATCTAATCATACTTGTATAAATTTTAAGTGCATCGCAAATTTAAGCAGAATAAATATCTCCACCAACAAAAGTAAATTGTTATTAATTCCTTTCCCGCCGGATGAACCAATCTTTGGCAAGTATGTTGTCTCATCAGAATTGATTCTAACTTTAACTATTAAAAACTGACTTGATTATGAAATGTAAAGATTCTAATTTCTGGATCGGACTGGGAATAGGTTCGGTTGCCGGTGCATTGGCCTACCACTTCTCCCGTACGGAGAAAGCTAAAAAGCTGGAAGATGCCATATGCCGTGCCATCCACAAAGCAAATGGCGAAGCCAAGGAGTTCATCAACACTGCTGAAGAAGAAGCATTGCACGTTGGCACCAAAGTAGCAGACAAGATGGCCCATGAGGCCCATGAGGCCGCAGAGAAAGCCGACAATCTGAAAAACAAGGTTCACAATTTTGCCGATGCTAAGAAATAAAACAAGCACTTGGAAACTTCTGAAGGGGTGTGTCAAAATTCACCACAGATTACACGGATTAACACAGAATGAGCTTAATCTACTGATAATCAAAGATGCTTATCTGTGCAAATCTGTGTAATCTGTGGTGAATACCAGTTTCGACACACCCTCTTTGCATATCGACCCATCAGTTCTGCAGACTGCGCCGATTCAAAATATCATTCATATGCTCCAATGCCCATCCTACCAAAGATTCAATATGCGGCATCAGGCTACATCCGATTTCTGTAAGGTTATACTCCACACGGGGAGGAACTTCCGCATAGACTTTCCTAACAATCAGCCCGTCCGTCTCCAATGAGCGCAATGTAACCGTCAGCATCCGCTGGGAAATATCCCCTATGGTTTTCTGTATATCGCAAAAACGCATCGTTCCATTCGCTTTCAGTGTGACCAGCACAAGCATTGTCCATTTGTCTCCCAACCTGCTCAGTACATCCCGTACCGGACAAGCATCCATACGATGAAAATTTTCCATTCCTTTATTTTACCAATCAGTTCAACCTCAGCAATGGCGACTCTATGCTTAGTGTCCGGCATTGCACCACAAAAGTAATAAACTTACTCAAAATAACTATCGTTTCATACGATAATTAAAACATTCTTTATACTCGTAAATGCATCTGCCTCATCCGGATTATTTGTATTTTTGCAACATCGTTTCCTATTCATATGTAACTGCAAGACTCTTATGAACGTAAAAATAGAAGAAAGCTGGAGAAAACGCCTGCAAGAGGAGTTTGACAAACCTTATTTTGAGAAGCTGGTAGCATTTGTAAAAAGTGAGTATGGACATGCCAACGTGCTACCTCCCGGCCATCAGATTTTCCACGTCTTCAACTCTTGCCCGTTCGAGAAAGTGAAAGTCGTCATACTCGGACAAGACCCTTATCCTAATCCCGGTCAGTATTATGGAGTCTGCTTTTCCGTACCGAAAGGAGTAGCCATTCCCGGTTCTCTGGCAAACATATTCAAGGAAATACATCAGGACTTGGGAAAGCCCATTCCGACTTCCGGAAATCTGGACCGTTGGGTAGCGCAAGGCGTGTTTCCTATGAATTCCGTCCTCACAGTACGTGCCCACGAAACCGGCTCGCACCGGAACATGGGATGGGAAATCTTCACAGACGCTGTTATCAAGAAACTGAGTGATGAACGGGAGAATCTTGTATTCATGCTTTGGGGAGCGTACGCCAAAGAAAAAGCCGCTTTAATCAATAGCAGCAGGCACTTGATTCTGACTACCGTCCATCCGTCCCCACGTTCTGCCGAATACGGATTCTTCGGTTGCAGGCACTTCAGTAAAGCCAACGATTTCTTACGGAGCAGAGGGATACAAGAAATTGACTGGTAACACGCTACAATACTCCGCTGACTCCGCTTCCAAACAAAGCAAAGTCCCCCAGGCACGGGTCGTCCGGAAAGGCCTCTGCCAGAGCTTCAGTAATCCGGCGGGCATTCTTCAAAGAAAATGTTTCTGTCTCGGTGAGTCCCAAAGCATAGGCCACACGGCAGACATGCGTGTCCAAAGGCACAATCAGGTCCCTGCAATCAAATCTCTCCCAAATACCAAAATCCACTTCCGGACCTTTCCTTATCATCCAGCGCAAAAACATGTTCAGTTTCTTTTGGGGACTCTTTGCCGAGACTTCCAAAAACGCACATAACCTTTCCATCGGATTACCGGCATACGTACATAAGGCATCCTCCAGACTGTCAAAAGCAGAATAGGCAGCATGCAAACGCCTGAAATAGGAATGAAAGTCAGCATAAGAAAGCATTCGGTAAAAACTGCTTCTGTCCGTAGCAGGGAAGTCTTTCTTCCATTGGCAAGATAATACGTATTGATGAGGCGATACCCCCATCAACCTATGCAACTCATCAGCCTTTTTCAATATCTGCTTACGGTTGCCGAAACTCATGATAGCAGTCAGCAGCCCACTGATTTCAATATCCTGCCTCCGTTCATAGCGATGTGGAAACTGTACGGGGTCGTTCTGAATGAAGCCGGCGCAATGATAGGCCGCCGCCCACTCCCAAAGTTGTCTTTTAATCTCCTCGGTCATCTGCAAGCATTTGTTTTTTCATCTGAAATGCAAAGATATTGCAAATCGAATGCAAAACTTTCATGCTTGCACGAAAAAGTTGTGCCGGGATATAGTTTATCTTATTTAAAGATATTGCATTTATAGCAACATCGGACAAGTAACCTATTTCTTTTCCTCCTATTTTTGCAACATGAAAAAGCCCAATAGAACCATGCAACAGAAAAAGACAACCCAGGAGGAATACCAAAAGTGCGTGAACGCAGTAGTGGATTATATAAATCTGCACCTCGGAGAAGAAATTGACCTGAAATCTTTGGCCAGGATTTCCCATTTCTCTCCCTTCTACTTCCACCGCATCATGAAAGCTTTCCTGGGTGAACCCGTCGGTACGTTCATTGTCCGGACGCGTACCGAAGCCGCTGCCCGGTTGCTTCGTTACTCGGACATGCCGATAGCGGACATAGCCTACCGTATAGGCTACTCTTCGCCCTCGTCACTGTCAAAAGTATTCAAGCAGTTCTATGGCATTTCACCATTAGAATACCGTAACAATAAAAACTTTGTAATTATGAAACCAGCCATTATTCGTCCGGAACTGGAACTGAAACACGAAATCAAAGAAGTTCCTGCCCGCAATGTAATTTACCTCCGCCTCTTTGGCGACTATAAACTGAACGACTATTGCAGCGCATGGATGCGCCTTTGCCAGTTCATCCAGGAAGAAAAACTGCCTATGGGAGAAGTGATGCCCTACTGTATCTATCACGATGACCCCAAAGTGACACCCGCTGAAAAGCTGCGTACCGATGTATGTATGGTCCTACCCTCATTTGCAACGGCCAAAGGAGACATAGGATTTAAACAGCTCGCGGCAGGCCGCTATGCCATATTCCTATACAAAGGTCCATACGAACATCTGCAGGCCGTATACGATACCATCTACGGGAAGTATATCCCCGAAATGGAATGTAGCTTACGGGATGAGTCCAGTGCGGAACGTTACCTAAACAACCCCGCAGATACGGCGCCGGAGGAACTGTTGACAGAAATTTATATTCCGGTAGAGTAGGCAAACTGTTCTGCCGGCGCCATCAGGCTTTCTCCCCGGAAGAGTTTAGGAGCCGGACAGCGAACAAGTATTCGTTCCTCCATGGAGTAAAAATCGTTCCACCATGGTGGAACGATTTTTACTCCGCGGTGGAATGATTTTTACCTCATGATGGAACGAATAAATATTAGGCAAGCCGGTCGATACTATATTAGATACCCATATCTATACTGTATTGTAAAAAAGGGACACTCCCTTGTCTGTATGCTTGTTTTTATTCATTAATTTTGCACGACGCAATGCGAATCAAGCAATTGACGCAAACAGATAATTTTAAAATCTCCATTAAAATCAAGATAAAAAATGCAAAATGTCTCCATAAAAGGGTTTATATATGCGGCTCTCTCCTCTGCCACCTTCGGGCTGGCTCCTTTCTTCACCATTTCATTACTCCTTGCGGGCTTCTCCTCTTTCGAAGTATTGGCCTACCGATGGGGAATAGCTTCACTTACCTTGGTCGTTTTCGGCATTATGCTGGGCGAGACATTCCGCATCAGCAGGAAAGACTGGGGAACGGTGTTCATCCTCAGCCTGCTCCGGGCAGCTACCTCCTTCAGTCTGGTCATCGCCTATCAGAACATAGCCAGCGGAGTGGCATCCACCATTCATTTCATGTATCCGCTGGCCGTGGCACTGGCCATGATGGGCTTTTTCGGAGAAAAGAGGTCATTCGCCATTCTGTTTGCCGTGTTGGTGTCACTAAGCGGAGCTGGACTTTTGTCATCCGGCAAAATAGACTTTGAAGGAGGAAACACGACCATCGGGCTGATTGCCGCCGGTCTGTCCGTATTCTTTTATGGAGGATATATCGTAGGAGTAAGGAAGAGCCGTGCCGTGCAGATTCCCTCCACTGCATTGACATGCTACGTAATGGGGCTGGGAGCCTTGTTCTTTATTATAGGAGGATATCTGACCGGAGGCATCCGGCTGGCCAATGATACCTACACATGGCTGAATATTCTCGGACTGGCGCTGCCGGCAACAGCTATATCCAACATCACCCTGGTAAAAGCCATTAAATACATAGGGCCTACACTGACTTCCATTTTCGGGGCCTTGGAACCTCTGACAGCCGTAGTTATCGGTTGCCTGATATTCAATGAAAGCTTCACACCGGCCAGCGCCATCGGCATGGCGCTGATAATAACGGCCGTTACAGTCGTGGTGGTACACGAAAAGAAAAAGGAGAGCCAGAGTTGATTATCCTTATTTCGCCTTTTTATAATCCGTGATGAAACCCTCCATCATCCACTTGGCCAAGGCCTGGCGGTTCGAACTGATTACAAAACGGCGCTGGTCAAAAGTGTTCTGGATATTTCCCAATTCCACGAATACGGAAGCGGGAGAAGTATTGGCTAACACATAAAGATTGCGTGCGCTGACAGTTCCGGTAAACCCACGGTTGGGCTGGTGCTTGTCATATTTCGATTCGAAAGTTTTCTTCATGGTCTTAGCCAGACGCTTGCTGTCGGGCTTGCTTTTAGAGTGGTAAAAGAACACATCGGTCTGATGGCTCTTACTGCGACTGTCCACATGAAGAAAAATGGCACGGCAATATTTATAGTTCTTGCGGTCCTTCTTGTAAAACTCATTGATTTTGGCGCAACGTTGCCGGAGACGTGCCACTTGGTTCAAGGGTATGGGAGCTCCCATGCACGTCTCACGTTTGCTGTTGGAAAGGTACTTGTCATCACGGATTCCGTCTTTAGCATCCTGGATAATGATACGGACTTCCGCCCCCTCTTGCATCAAGTTACGGGCAAGGCGCAAAGCCACATCATACGCATACTCATCTTCATGCAGTTCTATTTTGCCGATTCTGCCGATAGCTCCGGGGTCGGGGCCTCCATGCCCGCTCACTACATAAAAACAAGCACCCTGCAAACGGTTGGATGTCACTTTTACACTGGCAAGCGCTTTCCCGAACAAAGGTTCATTGATTGTCTTCTTCCCATTGCCAACCGGCTTTGATAATGGGGGCAGTACATACTTCACTCCCAGCCGCAATTCCTCCTTCCCTTTAAGAAGTTTCTTGTTCAGCTCCAAAAACTCCTTATAATAGGCTCTCCCCGGGCGCTTGTTACGTTCCAGGAAAACAGAGATTCCTTCTCCACGTCTCGGACTATCCCGCTCTTCCTGAGCCGAAGCATTAAAAGCAAACGAAGTACAAAAGAGGATGGTCAGTAAACAAAATATGCGTTTCATATTCCAATTATTCATCATTTATTCGGTTCGCTACAAATTTCCAGCCGCTAATTTATAGCATTTTACCATACTTAAGCACAAAATTATAATTTTTTCCCCTACTTTTGCGACAACTTACGCGATAATAGATAAGAAACTTTTAAAACAGATAACATTATGGCAAAGCAATTCAAGCCGGAGACGCTGTGCGTACAAGCCGGATGGACTCCTAAAAAGGGCGAGCCCCGTGTACTCCCCATCTATCAAAGTACAACTTTCAAATATGATACCAGCGAACAGATGGCGCGCTTGTTCGACCTTGAAGACAGCGGCTATTTCTATACCCGCCTGCAGAACCCTACGAACGATGCAGTAGCCGCCAAGATTGCCGCCCTCGAAGGTGGTGTGGCCGCTATGCTGACATCCAGCGGACAAGCAGCCAACTTCTATGCCATTTTCAATATCTGCCAGGCAGGAGACCATTTTGTTTGCTCCTCTACCATCTATGGCGGAACATTCAACCTCTTCGGAGTAACTTTGAAGAAATTGGGCATCGACGTCACTTTCGTCAACCCGGATGCCAGCGAGGAAGAAATTTCCGCTGCTTTCCGCCCCAATACCAAGGCCCTATTCGGCGAAACCATCTCCAACCCTACGCTCGAAGTGCTCGATATAGAGAAGTTTGCCCGCATTGCCCACAGCCACGGCGTGCCCTTGATTGTGGACAACACCTTCCCTACCCCCATCAACTGCCGTCCGTTTGAATGGGGTGCCGACATCGTAGTACACTCTACCACCAAATACATGGACGGACATGCCACCAGCGTAGGTGGAGTCATTGTAGACAGCGGTAACTTCGATTGGAATGCACACGCCGACAAATTCCCCGGACTGTGCACACCGGACGAGTCTTACCACGGACTGACTTATACGAAAGCCTTCGGCAAAATGGCTTACATCACCAAGGCTACAGCCCAACTGATGCGCGACCTGGGCAGCATCCAGTCTCCACAAAACGCATTCCTGCTGAACCTGGGTCTGGAAACACTGCACCTGCGTATGCCCCAACATTGCAAGAATGCACAAGCGGTAGCCGAGTATCTTGCCCAGAACGATAAAGTGGCTTGGGTGAATTATTGTGGTCTGCCGGGCGACAAATACTACGAGCAGGCACAGAAGTACATGCCGAACGGCTCTTGCGGCGTTGTCACCTTCGGCTTGAAGGGCGGACGGGAAGAGTCTATCAAGTTTATGGATTCACTGAAACTGGCGGCCATCGTGACTCATGTGGCCGATGCACGTACTTGTGTGCTGCACCCAGCCAGTCATACACACCGCCAGTTGACAGACGAGCAACTGATGGAGGCAGGTGTACGCCCCGACCTAATTCGCTTCTCGGTAGGTATAGAGAATGCAGAGGATATTATTGCGGATATAGAACAAGCGCTGAACGCCTAAAGGAATAAACAAAAGGGAGTGCATTTTCGGACAATGCACTCCCTTTTCATTTCAATATTCTCTATTACTCAACATTCAATATAATCGTCAAACTTTCCTTGCCTTGGTAGAAGGTCTTTGCTTTCACGACCAGGGAACCACACTTCACCGGTTCTTTCCATAAGGTTGACTGGGCAGTAGGTTCCGAACCATCAGTTGTGTAACGTACTTCAGCACCATCAATGGCCACATTAGCATACAGATTTCCATCTTTTACCAATAATCCCGGCTGAGGCAAGCGGAAGTTAATCCCATTCTTTGCCCAATAAGGCATTTCACTCTTGCTGATTTTCTCATAATAAAGTGCCAAAGCCTGATTGAAAGCCTGCTGCTCCCGCACGCCGGACAGATTTTCCCATACCGGATGAGCATTCCAGCCACGTTCTGCCAGCCCTAAGATTTTCGGGAAGAGAAGATATTCCACGCCATCAAAACTACGGATAGTTTCGGCGAATAATTGCCCTTGTACACCCATAATATGTTTCTTGCCTATCTCTGTCAAAGCAGTCTTCCCCTTTTCCGCATTACCCAAATCAATGGGATTGCCTGCCATATCCACACGCAGCGAACGATAAATGCTGAAAGGAAGCATAGAGAAAGAGACAGACTCATCCACATAACCTCCCCAATCGAGTCCACGCTCGTCCGGATGACCATTGTAAGCCATATCCATATAGAAATTGCCCACGTTGCAAAGGATGACCGGGTAACCGTTATTGGCTGTCTGATAAACCACTTCATCAGAGCCCGGTACAGTATTCCAGCAATACACACCGGCAGCCTGGCCCCTCAACTGTTGATGAGCCTCTTCGGTATGCCCCAAAGCAACTTCCTGCCAACCACTGAATTTCAGTCCGTTCTTCTGCATCACATCCGCCATTTGCGTAATGAAATACTCCGACAAATCATGAGCTTTCGTCATGCCTTTTTTCTTCATCAGTTCCTGACATTTCGGGGAGCCCATCCACACGCCGCGAGGCACTTCGTCACCACCTAAATGCACTGTAAACAATGAAAGACCGGCTTCCTGATACATCGCATTAAGTTCCTGAATCACCTTCTCCATAAAACGGTAGGTAGAAGGCAAGGCGACATTCATCACATTGTCCGTATAATATTGTACAGAAACATAACGTGAAGTATCTTCCGGTTCACTCAACATATATTCTGTAGCTTTTCCCGGATCAGTTTCAAAATATTTGTTATAGCGTGCCTTCATGGAGACAATGGCAGCGCGGGCATGCCCCGGAGATTCTATTTCCGGAACAATGCGGACATGTCTTTCGGCAGCATACTTCAGCAAATCAATAAATTCCTCGCGGCTATAATATCCATTGCCTACAGTCTTTGCATCAGGGTCATAGCCACCGTCATAACATGGGTAGAGGCACTGGCTTTCGTCAGTGGTATGTCCGCGACGGCTACCCACAGCAGTCAGTTCCTCCAAACCGGGAATCTCCAAACGCCAGGCTTCATCATCACAAAAATGGAAATGCAGGACATTCAATTTATAAGATGCAAAAATATCCACCAGTTTCTTCAAGTTCTCCGGAGCGGTGAAATTACGGGCAATATCTATCATTTGTCCACGATATGCCAAGTCCGGATAATCCCGGATGGAGACTGCCTCCAGCAAATAAGGTGTCTGCTTATCCTTCAACATTGACAAAAGTGTCTGTGTACCATTAAAGATGCCATGAGGAGTGGCAGCACTGATTTTTATCAGGTTGTCACCTATATTGATAGTATAATATTCATCATTTACGGCCTCCTTCCTATCAAGCAGTTCTTCCAGCACAATCTTCACGGAAGCATTTCCGACAACTTCCAAACCATACAAACCTGTCAGTTTCTCTTTCAACAACTTGGCTTCACCGGCAAAGTTCTCCGGAAATACCAAAGCTACCTTACCTTCCAATACGACATTATCGCCTTCAATGGCTACCGCTTTCTTTACAGACGGAAGAATGTCTGACTGCACCAAAGTAGGAGCACCACCCAAGCGAAGATTGGATTCATAAATCTTAGTCGCATCCGGATAGCCGCTCATTGACTCGGGAGAAGGAAGCGGCAGCGCCTTCAAAGCCACGGGCAACGGACTGCCCTCTTTACCATCCACAGTCTCCACCCAATAAGTTCCTTCCGGTACATGGGAGTTCCGGTCCAGCTTGTAAGTGCAAAGGAAAGTGATCCGCATGGAATCACCGGGAGCCAGCGGAGCAAATTCGTCTGTCGGATACATTTTGAAAAAATTACCGTTCACTACCTCTACCTTCACTTCAGAGGCTCCTTCCTGCTTCACCCCTCGGGGAAGCTGTGAATAGTAAATCGTCCAGTTCTTTTTTAGAGGTTTTTGAGAGATATTCTTGAGAATAAAGGTATTCTCATAATATCCGGGTTCGATGTCACTTGCACCCATTTCCCAGGTCAAAGCAACCGGTGCCTTAGGTTCATTACTCGTTTTACATCCAGCAAATAGTGCCATTACACAAAATAATAATCCTGCCAGAGGAAGTTTCAAAATTCTCATGCAACTCATGTGTTAAGTTAATAAATGGGGGTAATTTCTAAAATCTGATGCCAAAAATAAGCATTTTAAGCTAATTAACTGATAAAAGTAATAGATTTTATTGACAGCGAGCTACAATTTAGAACTTTTATACCTACATTTGCAGCCAAATTATAACCAATTTAACTATTCTACCATGGCTAAAATAACCAAAGAAGCAGCCTTGCTCTACCATTCGCAAGGCAAACCGGGTAAGATTGAAGTAGTACCCACCAAGCCTTACAGTACACAAACCGATCTTTCTCTCGCCTACTCTCCGGGCGTTGCAGAACCGTGCCTCGAAATTGAGAAAAACCCGCAAGATGCATATAAATATACAGCAAAAGGCAATCTGGTAGCTGTCATCTCCAACGGAACCGCCGTGCTCGGCCTGGGCGATATCGGTGCCCTCAGCGGCAAACCCGTCATGGAGGGTAAAGGTCTGTTGTTCCAAAATTTATGCCGGTATCGACGTATTCGACATCGAAGTAAATGAAAAAGACCCCGACAAGTTCATCGAAGCTGTCAAGGCTATTGCCCCAACATTCGGAGGTATCAACTTGGAAGACATCAAAGCACCCGAATGTTTCGAAATAGAACGCCGCCTGAAAGAGGAATTGGACATCCCCGTGATGCACGACGACCAGCACGGCACCGCCATCATCTCCAGCGCAGGATTGCTGAACGCCCTGGAAGTAGCAGGCAAGAAGATAGAGGAAGTGAAAATCGTCGTAAACGGTGCCGGGGCTTCCGCCACCTCATGTACCAAACTGTATGAAGCGCTCGGCGCACGCCGTGAGAATATCCTGATGCTGGACAGTAAGGGAGTCATTACCAGCGATCGCGAGAATCTGACCGAGCAAAAACGTTACTTTGCCACCGACCGTCGCGATGTACATACTCTGGCAGAAGCCATCAAAGGCGCCGATGTATTCCTCGGACTGTCAAAAGGTAATGTGTTGACCCAGGACATGGTTCGCAGCATGGCAGACCATCCCATCGTGTTTGCCCTTGCCAACCCTACTCCGGAAATCTCTTACGAAGACGCCATGGCAGCACGTCCGGACGTACTGATGTCCACCGGTCGTTCCGACTATCCTAACCAGATTAATAATGTAATCGGTTTCCCCTACATCTTCCGCGGTGCCCTCGACACGCAGGCAAAAGCCATCAACGAAGCCATGAAAATTGCTGCCGTGCACGCCATTGCCAACCTTGCCAAGCAGCCCGTGCCCGATGTGGTGAACGAGGCATACCACGTAAACAACTTCACCTTCGGTCCCGAATACTTCATCCCGAAACCGGTTGACCCGCGCCTCATCACCGAAGTGTCCTGCGCTGTGGCCAAAGCTGCCATGGAAAGCGGTGTAGCCCGTAAAGACATCGAAGACTGGGATGCCTACCGCCTGCAACTGCGCGAGCTGATGGGTTACGAAAGCAAACTGACCCGCCAACTCTACGACACCGCCCGCCGCAACCCGCAACGTGTGGTATTTGCCGAAGGTATCCACCCCAATATGCTGAAAGCTGCTGTGGAAGCCAAGGCTGAAGGTATCTGCCATCCTATTATATTGGGCAACGACGAAGCCATCGAGAAGCTGGCAAAAGAACTAGACCTTAGCCTTGAAGGTATCGAGATAGTAAATCTGCGTCATCCGGATGAAGCGCCGCGCCGTGAACGCTATGCCCGCATTCTATCTGAAAAACGTGCCCGCGAAGGAGCCACTTACGAAGAAGCCAACGACAAAATGTTCGAACGTAACTACTTCGGTATGATGATGGTGGAGACGGGTGAAGCAGACGCTTTCATCACAGGTCTTTACACCAAATACAGCAATACCATCAAGGTTGCCAAGGAAGTCATCGGCATCCGTCCGGAATACAAGCATTTCGGCACCATGCATATCCTGAACTCCAAAAAAGGTACATACTTCCTGGCCGATACGCTGATTAACCGTCATCCCAATGCCGAAACGCTAATCGATATTGCCAAGCTATCGGAATATACCGTCCGCTTCTTCAATCATACACCGGTAATGGCCATGTTGAGTTACTCCAACTTCGGTGCGGATAAGGAAGGTAGCCCGGTAAGTGTACACGAAGCAGTGGATTATATGCAACAAAACTATCCTGACCTTGCCATTGACGGAGAAATGCAGGTGAATTTCGCCATGAACCGCGAAATGCGTGATGCCAAGTACCCGTTTACACGCCTGAAAGGAAAAGACGTAAACACACTGATTTTCCCGAACTTGAGTTCTGCAAACTCTGCTTACAAACTGTTGCAGGCCATGGATACAGATGCCGAACTGATTGGTCCTATCCAAATGGGATTGAACAAGCCTATCCACTTTACCGATTTTGAGAGCTCCGTGCGCGATATCGTTAACATCACTGCAGTAGCAGTTATCGATGCTATCGTAGACAAAAAGAAGGCTGCCAAATGAGACGACCGTTATCAAAATTCCAAATAGTTTGCATTGTGCTGCTTTGGGCAGCACTTTGCTACATTGTTTTGATATCTGTCGAACGAATTGACGGTCCAATTATCCTAACGCTTGCCATTTCGGCGGCTTTAGTGTTTATTCCCGTCATAAAGTCTCTAAAAAGAGGATAAATAATATCTTTTTATTCCATTTTGCGGTATAAAACAATAAAATTGTTGTTTTATACCGCATTTTCTTTATAAAATGTTTGCCCGTTTCATTTTTATGTGTACTTTTGCAACCGCAATGAGAGGAAAAGGAAACAAACCGAAAATCGAATTGTTTTAGGTAACATATAGTAGCAACCAATAAAAGAAATAGATTATGAATGCAGCTAAGGTATTAGAAGACCTGAAAAGACGGTTCCCCAACGAACCGGAGTATCATCAAGCAGTAGAAGAAGTTCTTTCTACGATTGAAGAAGAGTATAACAAGCATCCGGAGTTTGACAAAGCCAATCTGATTGAACGTCTTTGCATCCCCGATCGCGTTTACCAATTCCGTGTTACTTGGGTAGACGATAAAGGTAACGTACAAACCAACATGGGCTATCGTGTGCAGCACAACAACGCTATCGGCCCATATAAAGGCGGTGTTCGTTTCCACTCTTCTGTAAACCTGAGCATCCTGAAATTCCTTGCTTTCGAGCAGACATTTAAAAACTCATTGACAACTCTGCCTATGGGTGGCGGTAAAGGCGGTTCGGACTTCTCTCCGCGCGGCAAGTCGAATGCTGAGGTTATGCGTTTCGTTCAGGCTTTCATGCTGGAGTTGTGGCGTCATATCGGTCCTGAAACAGACGTACCTGCCGGTGATATCGGTGTAGGTGGTCGCGAAGTAGGTTTCATGTTCGGTATGTATAAGAAGCTGGCTCATGAATTTACGGGTACTTTCACCGGTAAGGGCCGTGAGTTCGGCGGTTCGCTGATTCGTCCGGAAGCTACCGGCTACGGTAACATCTACTTCCTGATGGAAATGTTAAAGACTAAGGGTACTGACTTGAAAGGCAAAACTTGTCTGATTTCCGGTTCCGGTAACGTAGCTCAATATACGGCCGAGAAAGTATTGGAATTGGGTGGTAAGGTATTGACCATGTCTGATTCTGACGGTTATGTATACGATCCGGACGGCATTGACCGCGAAAAGTTGGATTACATCATGGAGCTGAAAAACCTCTATCGTGGACGTATCCGCGAATATGCTGAACAATATCCGGGTGTCAAGTATGTAGAAGGTGCACGTCCTTGGGGTGAAAAAGCAGACATCGCCTTGCCTTCTGCAACTCAAAATGAAATAAACGGAGATGATGCAAAAAAACTAATTGCTAATGGTGTCATGGCTGTGTCCGAAGGTGCAAACATGCCTTCTACCCCTGAAGCAATCCGCGTATTCCAAGATGCAAAGATTCTGTATGCTCCAGGTAAGGCAGCCAACGCCGGCGGTGTATCAGTATCCGGTCTCGAAATGACTCAGAACTCCATCAAGTTGAGCTGGAGTGCAGAGGAAGTGGACGAGAAATTGAAGAGCATCATGAAGAACATTCACGAAGCTTGCGTGCAATATGGTACGGAAGCCGACGGTTATGTAAATTACGTGAAGGGTGCCAATGTGGCCGGATTTATGAAGGTGGCAAAGGCGATGATGGCGCAAGGGATTCTGTAAGAACTAAAGCCATAGTACAACTACAACAGAAGAAAGGTGAGGGGCTCAAAGCTTTTCACCTTTTTTCTGTTTAATAATATAGAAGAAACAAAATTTTGTTTTTTTCAATCCATTATCACATAAATCAGATAACTTTGCGGAAGTTAATAAGAGAAGACCATTATCATTGAAGCAAACCAAACGATTATGAATACAATAGAAATCCCCGTACTGCTGTTGACCGGTTATCTAGGCAGTGGCAAAACGACGTTGGTAAATCACATTCTTTCTAATAAACGTGGCATTAAGTTTGCCGTTATCGTCAATGACATAGGCGAAGTGAACATTGATGCAGACCTTATACAGAAAGGTGGCGTGGTGGGAAAGAAAGACGACAGCCTGGTAGCTCTGCAGAATGGCTGTATCTGCTGTACGCTGAAGACAGACTTGATAGAGCAGATGTTCGAAATCATGAAGATGCAACGCTTCGACTACATCGTGATTGAAGCGAGTGGCATCTGTGAACCGGAGCCTATTGCCCAAACACTCTGCTCCATTCCTCATATGGGAGGAGCGTATACTAAATACGGTATTTGCCGCTTAGACTGCATTACCACCGTGGTGGACGCCTTACGTCTGCAAAGTGAATTTTCTTGCGGAGATGATTTGACACGCAAAGGCATTGATGAGGAAGATATAGAAAACCTCATCATTCAGCAGATTGAGTTCTGCAATATTATCCTGCTGAACAAAGCAGCAGAAGTACAGCCCGAGGAATTAAAACGTATCAGGCAGATTATCCACACCTTGCAACCCGGTGCCCAAATTATAGAGTGCAACTATGCAGATGTAGACCTGGATAAGATTATCCATACCCACCTCTTTAACTTTGAACGTGCCGCAACTTCCGCCGGATGGATTCGTGGCATAGAGCAACAAGTAAGCGAAGAGGAGGAAAAAGAGGCGCATTACCATCACGAAGATGAACATCATCATGAAAGCGAACATCATCACGAGAAATGTCATCACCACCATCACGAAGGAGGTGAAGTAGAAGAATACGGTATTGGCACATTTGTCTACTACCGCCGTCCTGCATTCGACATTCATAAGTTCGACCACTATGTCGCTACCAAATGGCCCCGCAGCGTTATCCGCGCCAAGGGTGTCTGCTACTTCAGCCACAACCGCGACATGTCCTTCCTCTTTGAACAAGCAGGTATACAGAAGAAAATAACTGAAGCCGGACAATGGTATGCCACCGCTCCCGAAGAAGACATGATAGAACTGATGCGCCAAGAACCGGGATTGCTAAGAGACTGGGACGAACAATACGGCGACCGCATGCTGAAGATAGTATTCATCGGACAAAATATGGATAAAGAGCAAATCATCCGCGACTTGGACAAATGCCTTGAATAACTTCCTAAAAAAGTGCTCCCCGTCATTCCGATCTTAAGAACAACGGGGAGCATCGTCCCAGACGCGTAACTCTATTTTAAGAATCAGGAACCATATCAATTCTCCATAAAACGGAACATTTTGAAATACACCTTCTGCTCTGTGTCGGATACATTCACCAGCCTCATCTTCGCAACGCTCAAATCCTTGAGAGATGCCTTCACCTGCGTTCTGTATCCCGGTTTCAAATCCACCGCCTGCCAGTTTGTACCATCCGAAGTTACTTCCAGTTTAAACTTAGAATTAGCCACCTCCGCATCTCCCAAATCAATAAGCACCGAACTCAACTGGCGGGCATAATCCATCGAAATGGTCAGCACACCGCCTGCCTGCCAGTTGATGACTTCATTGGACGGAATAATTGTATTCACCTTTCCCTTCTGCTGAATAGGAAGCGAAGCCAACTGATTCACGTCGCTCTTCAACGTGTAGGGAGAATAAACAGCCTTTGTATCAAGCCCGGCATGGAACGCTGCATTATAGCCCGTTGTCGCCGCTTCGAACAAAGCATTGAAAGTAGGCATCAGATGCAGGCTGCCGCTCTTTATGCCCGCTTTATATTGGGCATCCGTCTCACCCATCAGCACCAGCAGGGCGCGGGCGTGTTCGTAGCTATCTATAAATGCATCCTTCTGCTGGCGCAGGCGTATCATGTTCAGCACCTCCGCACCATACTCTCCCACTTGTTTGAACTGAATGAGCCAAGGCCTTATTTCAGTTATCAACGGACGATTCTCATTTCCCGACGCAAGCAATCCATCAGCGGCAACGATTATCTTCCGGCATTCCTCAGCTACCTGCCGATAGGCATCTTCATCTATCTCGTTTTTCTCTTGATAGGCTTTCAACAAGGCAGAGAGAGCAGGCTGAATGGCAACGGACTCTTCACGACGGAAGCGATGTCCATTCTGTCCCGGGTCGGAATTATGAGCAGCGAAGATTTCCAAATATTCGGCATGAAGTGGCATAAGGTCTCTGACTGCATGTTTCCAAGAAGTTTCACTATCATAATTCTCCATATTCCAAGTATAATCAGCTACACTGTACAGAGAGATTTTGGAAGCCTCGGCATGTTCCATCGGATTGGAAACAAAAGCAGACATATCATCTTTTATATCAAGCCCGTTTCCATAAACCGGCCCTAGCAGCAAATGGTCTTGTACATAATCCGAAACGGGGAAATTCCACCAAATGTACGCCTTACGTTTCAGCAGCGGATTGACGAAGTCCAGCGTAGACTTATCTATAGTAGCAACTACCATATCACCGGTCCACATCACCTTGATACCCTCGTTCAACTTATCACCAAGCGTAGTGAGATAGCCTCCCTCCACATCGGTCCATGACTTGTTGTACTCTGTGGGACACAATATCAATGGTGCAACATCCCGCTTGACTTTTACAAAATGGTCGTCAATATAGTTCAACAGTTCAGCCTGCTTGTCCGCCTTTGTCCCCTCACCCGAAATATCATCAAAGAAAACGGCAAAACCACGCACACCCAACTGGTACATGCTTTCGAACTTCTGCAACAATAACGAGCGGTCTTCTTCATTCCAGCGAATATCCTGACCCGGATGAATGGCCCAATAGAAAATAACATTGTTCTCCTTCGCCCTATTCACCAATACTTTCAACTCTTCTCCTTCTCGAGCAGGATAAGGCTTGCGCCAGTTGGGAGTCCGGTGATAAGGATCGTCTTTCGGTCCATAGATATAGACATTCATTTTGTTCCGACCATAAAAATCAAGCTGGCGTATACGCGCCTCCTGACTCCAGGGAGCACCGTAAAAACCTTCTACCACACCCCGATAGGGAACATCAGGATAGTCCGTCACTTCAGCCAAAGGCAGCTTGTCTAAAGCAAGCAACTGCGCAAGAGTCTGTACACCATAGTACGCTCCCCGTTCGTCAGCACCGGCTATGACGATGCAGTCTTTTTCTATTTTCAGGAAATAACCTTCGGATTTGCGTGGAATCCGATGTTGGTATTTCTTAATAATCTTATCTCCTTTCACTCCTATATATACACGGAAAGAAGCGCCAAGCACCTCTTCCGGCATCAATGAACGGAGTAAAGGCAACGCAGGTCCGTCCTGCACGGAATTGTCGGAAAGGATCTGGTATTGTCGGGGAATATCAACAGAATCTTTTTGCGTAATATATTCTTGGGGAGTAGGTTGCAAATGAAACTCTTGCGCACAAAGCGTCGCTGTCGTCAGCATACCGAATGCTCCCAGTAACAGTAGTTCTTTTCTCATAAGCGGATTATTAAATTAAGGAATATCTATGTATTAAGAAAACTCTTCCATGCATTCAAGGTTGATACGTTCAAAAATAAGAAATAAATATGAAAACACGTACAAATACAGACATTTATTTCAGTTTAAAGATTCATTCTGCATCCGTTTGAGTTCATCGCACACAGCCGGATGCAGGAAGTAGCGTACGTCTTTTCCCTCCTCTATGGCCCGACGGATAAAAGTGGAGCTGATTTCGAATACCGGAGAAGAAACTGTCCGCACATTCTGCGGTAAAAAGGTGGCCTCTACCGGATAGCCGGGACGGGGATAAACCAGAAGATGATTTTCGGCAATAATGCGTTCCGACTCGTACCAACGGTGGAACAGCCTCCAGTTGTCCGAACCAATGACAAGATGGAAAGTGTGTTGGGGATAAGTCCGTTTCAGTGCGTCCAACGTATGAACAGTATAAGAAGGCCGAGGCAGATGGAATTCAAAATCGGAAGCGCGAAACTTGGGATAACCCTCAGTGGCTAGCTGCACCAGCTTCAAACGTAACTTGTCATCCATCAGTTCGTTTTCTTCCTTCAGCGGATTGTGGGGGGTGACCATAAACCACACTTCGTCCAGGTCCCCGTATTCGCAAAGATAGTTGGCGAGGGCCAAATGTCCGATGTGTATCGGGTTGAACGAGCCGCTGAAGATTCCTATATTCATTTATTCTTATTCATATACAACCTTACAAAGGACGTCTTTGCAACGCACGCCAGGCAGCCCAAGCATTGAAAATCGTCACTACAGAGATAAGAAACATTGAAATACTGGAACGAGGCTCGCCATGATGTATATACAATACACCCACAACAAGGGAGCAGACGAACAGAACGCTATTAATAATTAGCAATGCCTTGTTCAGCTTCGGGCTATTCTTCCTCCTCGGTGCCAACTGGTTGTACACTCCTCCACGTTGTTTCATTCGTTCAAGAATTGAGAGATTACTTTCAATGCTTCCGCTTTGGCTGTCTCCAGGTCATCGTTCACAATCACGGTATCGAACTTCGGTGCAAAGCCCAGTTCGTATTCGGCTTTCGCCACGCGGTTCTCTATCACTTCGGGAGCATCTGTTCCGCGCCCCACCAAGCGTTTGCGCAATTCCTCCACTGAAGGTGGCTGATGAAAACAGACAAAGCACGCTCACCATAGAATTTCTTGATATTGCAACCACCCACTACATCCACATCGAACACTACATTCTGTCCGGCAGCCAATTGCTTTTCCACCTGCTCCTTCAGTGTTCCGTAAAAACGGTCCTGATATACCTCTTCATACTCCAGGAATTCATCATTGGCTATGCGACGACGGAACTCGTCAGGAGTCAGAAAGAAGTACTCCACTCCATCTTTCTCCGTTCCGCGGGGCGGACGGCTGGTCGCTGAGATGGAAAATGCCAAGTTCAGATTTTGAGTCAGCAGATAGTTGATAATCGTTGACTTGCCGGAGCCCGAAGGGGCTGAAAATATGATAAGTTTTGCCATCGAATTATTTACGATTTGACGATTTACTATTTGATACTACATGACGTTCAATACTTGTTCCTTGATTTGCTCCAATTCATCTTTCATCTGAACGACAATCTTCTGCATCTCCGCATGATTGGACTTACTGCCCAAGGTATTGATTTCACGTCCCATCTCCTGGGCGATGAACCCTAACTTCTTGCCTTGTCCGGTTCCGGTTTCCAGCGTATTGATAAAATATTTCAGATGATTGCCAAGACGCTGTTTCTCTTCGTTCACATCCAGTTTTTCGATGTAGTAGATGAGTTCCTGCTCCAGACGGTTCTTGTCATAATCCACGCTCAAGGTCTTTTCCAGTGCATCGGTAATACGCTCCTTCACTTTGGCCACACGCTCTTTCTCGTAGGGAGCGATAGTCTCCAACAAATGGGAGATATTGGCGATCTTCTCACGGAACTTCTTTTCAAGGGCAGCTCCTTCCTGCTTACGGAAGTCCACCAGCGCACCAACAGCCTTTTCCACAGCCGAATAAACCACAGCCCATTCCTCCTCACTCAGTTCCTGCGTATCATTCTTAGTCATCACATCCGGCATACGGAGTAACGTGGCAAACCAGTCCGTCGCATCCGGCACAGGTATTCCTAGATTTTCTGATATAGCACAAATCTGCTTGTAATATCCCTCTACCAATGTCTGGTTGATGGGAGTGGCGCTTTCCGCACTCTCTTTCTTTTCTATCCAAAGGCTGAAATCCACCTTTCCGCGCTCCAGTTTCCGTGATATTTCATTACGGATTTCCATCTCCTTCTCACGATAAAGCGGAGCAATGCGGGCAGATAGGTCCATTGCCTTACTATTGAGCGACTTTATTTCAACGTTGATTTTCTTATCAGGCAGTTCGACGGTTGCTTTGCCGTAGCCTGTCATGGATTGTATCATAATGTTATAGTTTTGCGCAAAATTACACGATTATTTTAATTAGTGAAAATAATCACGTAAATTTGCCACAATAAAATCAAGAATAAAAGTTATGTCATGTATCTTGCATATTGAAACGTCCACTTCTGCCTGCTCCGTAGCCGTGAGCGAGGACGGACAGAACGTTTTCAAGAAAGAGGACCTGAATGGCCCTTCACACGCCGTTTCATTGGGAGTCTTTGTGGACGAGGCGCTATCCTTTGCCGATAGCCATGCCATGCCGTTGGATGCAGTCGCCGTGAGCTGCGGCCCTGGTTCGTATACCGGGTTGCGTATCGGCGTGTCGATGGCAAAAGGTGTCTGCTATGGACGTAACCTGCCACTTATCGGGCTGGAAACCCTGAAAGTTCAGTGTGTACCGGTATTGCTCTACCACGATGAGTTACCCGACGACGCATTACTCTGCCCGATGATTGACGCCCGCCGTATGGAAGTCTATGCTGCCATCTACGACCGTGCCTTGAAATCGGTGCGCGACATTGCAGCCGATATTGTGGACGAAAACTCCTACCTGGAATTTTTAGAGCAACATCCCGTCTATTTCTTCGGTGACGGTGCAGCCAAATGCAAAGAGAAAATCACGCATCCCAATGCACACTTCATCGACGGCATCCGCCCGCTTGCCGGCATGATGTTCCCGTTGGCAGAAAAGGCAATAGCCGAACAAGATTTCAAGGATGTGGCCTATTTCGAACCCTTCTATTTGAAGGAATTCGTAGCCGGCACGCCAAAGAAACTTATTTAGGGTTTAGCGATTAGGGATTAGGGATGAATACCATGCGGTATCACTACGTAGCCCATTAATCACTAACCACTAATCGCTAAACCCTAATCACTAATCGTTGAACATTAATCACTAATTAAAGATGCAATATAACACTCAACAAAAACGGATGCCCCTGCCCGAATATGGTCGCAGCATCCAGAATATGGTAGACCACGCGCTGACAATCGAAGACCGTGCAGAACGCCAGCGTTGCGCAAACACAATCATCAACATCATGGGAAACATGTTTCCCCATCTGCGCGATGTGCCCGACTTCAAACATAAGCTATGGGACCACCTTGCCATCATGGCCAACTTCCAATTGGATATAGATTATCCGTACGAAATTATCCGCAAGGACAATCTGAACACCAAGCCGGAGAGCATCCCCTACCCCAGTACCAAAATCCGCTACCGCCACTATGGCCGTACACTGGAAGTACTGATAAAGAAAGCCATCGAATTTCCGGAAGGAGAAGAGAAGCAGAACTTGATAGCGCTCATTTGTAACCACATGAAGAAAGACTACATGGCATGGAACAAAGATACCGTCGATGACCGTAAGATTTCAGATGACCTCACCGAACTCTCTGACGGAAAACTGCAAATGACAGACAGTATCGTCCGTCTCATGGCCGAACGTATTGACCAGAACTACCGTCCGAAAGTGAACAACCAGAATAACCGGAACAACAACCGGAACAATAAACGGAAATACTAAAATTGAATGATTAGTGGTTAGTGATGAATGCCATGCGGCATCACCATGCAGACCACTAATCACTAACCCCTAATCACTAATTTCATGGCATCATTTGTAATCGAAGGAGGACACAGACTTTCCGGTGACATTTACCCCCAAGGAGCAAAAAACGAGGTGTTGCAAATTATCTGCGCCACATTGCTCACTGCCGAAGAGGTGACTGTGCACAATATCCCGGACATACTGGACGTCAACAACCTTATCCAATTGATGCGGGATATGGGAGTCAGCGTATCTAAAAAAGGCATTGACACTTACAGCTTTCAAGCTGCCAACATTGATTTCGCCTATCTGGAAAGTGACGCGTTCCTGAAAAAATGTTCCAGCCTGCGCGGTTCCGTCATGCTGGTGGGGCCGATGGTGGCACGTTTCGGCAAGGCCATGATTTCCAAGCCGGGCGGAGACAAGATAGGACGCCGCCGTCTGGATACACACTTTATCGGTATCCAGAATTTAGGAGCCGACTTTGTCTATAATGAGGAGCGTGGCATCTACGAAATCTCAGCCAAACAACTGCATGGCAGTTATATGCTACTCGACGAGGCATCTGTTACGGGAACTGCCAATATCGTAATGGCAGCCGTCCTTGCCAAAGGCAAGACCACCATCTACAACGCCGCCTGCGAACCCTACGTGCAGCAACTTTGCAGAATGCTGAACCGGATGGGAGCTAAGATAGAAGGCATCGCCTCCAACCTCCTGACTATCGAAGGAGTAGACGAGCTGCACGGAACCGAGCATACCATCCTCCCCGACATGATTGAAGTGGGCAGTTTCATTGGCATGGCAGCCATGACCCGTAGCGAACTGACCATCAAGAATGTCTCCTACGAGAACTTGGGAATTATCCCCGACAGTTTCCGTCGACTCGGCATCAAGATGGAGCAGTGGGAAGACGACATTTACGTGCCCGCACAAGAGACGTACCAGATAGAGTCCTTTATCGACGGCTCCATCATGACCATTGCCGACGCACCCTGGCCCGGACTGACACCAGACTTGCTCAGTGTGCTGCTGGTGGTTGCCACCCAGGCAAAAGGCAGTGTACTCATTCATCAGAAAATGTTCGAAAGCCGTTTGTTCTTTGTGGACAAGCTGATAGATATGGGAGCGCAAATTATCCTCTGCGACCCGCACCGCGCCGTTGTCATCGGTCACGACCACGGCTTTAAACTACGTGGCGGCAACATGACCTCGCCCGATATCCGTGCGGGCATCGCCCTGCTGATAGCTGCCATGAGTGCGGACGGCATCAGCCGCATCCACAACATAGAGCAGATAGACCGTGGGTATCAGAACATCGAAGGGCGACTGAATGCGCTCGGAGCAAGAATAACAAGAATAGAATAAGATGATAAAGAGAGAAGAAGTATATAAGATAGGTATATTCAACAAGCCCCACGGCATTCACGGAGAACTATCGTTCACTTTTACGGATGACATCTTCGACCGGGTGGAAGCCGAATACCTAATCTGCCTGCTGGATGGTATACTGGTGCCTTTCTTCTTGGAAGAATACCGTTTCCGCTCCGACACCACCGCCCTTGTCAAACTGGAAGGCGTGGACACGGCAGAACGCGCCCGCATGTTCACTAATATTGAGGTCTACTTCCCCGTAAAGCATGCAGAAGAGGCAGGACCAGGTGAACTGAGTTGGGACTTCTTCGTCGGTTTTCGTATGGAGGAAGTACATCACGGCACGCTGGGAGAAGTGACGGACGTGGACACATCGACCATCAACACACTGTTTGTGGTAGATTATCAGGGAGAAGAACTGCTGGTGCCGGCACAAGAAGAGTTTATCATAGACATTGACCAGAAGCACAAGGTCATCACCGTAGACCTGCCGGAAGGTTTGATAGCTTTGGACGAAACAGAAGAGGTATGAAAAAGAAACGAAGAAAAGCATTTTGGAGTAACATCAAGTTCAAGTACAGACTGACGATTACGAACGAGAATACCCTTGAGGATATCATCACGTTGCGCGTATCCAAGCTGAACGGACTGTCCGTATTGCTCTCCGTGCTGTTCGTATTGTTTCTCATCGCCTCCCTGATCGTAGCCTTCACCCCGCTGCGCAACTACCTGCCGGGATATATGAACAGTGAAATCCGTGCCCAGGTAGTGGAGAATGCCTTGCGCGTAGATTCCCTCCAGCAACTGGTGAACAGACAGAACCTCTATATCATGAATATCCAGGACATCTTCCAGGGCAAGATAAAGGCAGATACCATACATTCCATCGACTCGTTGACCCACCTGCGCGAAGATTCGCTCATGGAACGTACACAACGGGAAGCCGAATTCCGCAAACAGTACGAGGAGACAGAAAAGTACAACCTGACGAGCATCACCGCTCGCCCCGAAATAGACGGACTGATTTTCTACCGCCCCACACGCGGCATGATTTCATCTCCCTTCAATGCCGAAACAAAACACTTCGGCACGGACATTGCCGCCAATCCGGGCGAAAGCGTATTGGCCACCTTAGACGGTACCGTCATACTGAGTACCTATACTGCCGAGACGGGTTATCTGATAGAAATACAGCACAACCAGGACTTCGTGTCAGTCTACAAGCATTGCGGCTCTCTGCTGAAACGGGAAGGAGATGCGGTGAAAGGGGGTGAAGCCATCGCACTGGTAGGAAACACCGGCGAGCTGTCCACCGGTCCCCACCTTCACTTCGAGCTGTGGCATAAGGGCAGGGCCGTAAATCCCGAGCTTTACATCGTATTTTAGTCTCCAAATAGTAAATTGTAAATAGCATAATAGTAAATGAAACAGATTGCCATACTCGGTTCTACCGGTTCCATCGGTACACAAGCGTTGCAGGTCATCGAAGAACATCCCGACCAGTACGAAGCATACGTATTGACCGCCAATAACCGCGTAGAGGAACTCATAGCCCAGGCACGCAAATTCAAGCCTGAGGCAGTGGTAATAGCCAACGAATCGAAATACACGCAACTGAAAGAAGCGCTTGCCGACCTACCTATCAAGGTATATGCCGGTGCAGATGCCCTCTGCCAAATTGTGACCGAAAATCCCATTGATATGGTATTGACCGCCATGGTGGGATATGCAGGGCTGAAGCCCACCATGAATGCCATCCGCGCCCGTAAGCCGATAGCCCTTGCCAACAAAGAGACGCTGGTGGTGGCGGGAGAGCTCATCAATGACCTGGCACGCTTCAGCGGTGTCCCCATCCTGCCCGTCGACTCCGAGCACTCCGCCGTTTTCCAGTGCCTGGCCGGCGAGATAGGCAACCAAATAGAAAAAGTGATACTGACTGCCTCCGGAGGTCCGTTCCGCACCTGCACCATGGAGCAACTGGCAACCGTCACCAAAGCGCAAGCACTGAAACACCCCAATTGGGACATGGGCGCCAAAATCACGATAGACTCTGCTTCCATGATGAACAAAGGGTTCGAGGTAATCGAAGCCAAATGGCTGTTCGGTGTACGTCCCGACCAGATAGAAGTCGTGGTACACCCGCAATCCGTCATCCACTCCATGGTACAGTTTGAGGACGGTGCCGTGAAAGCACAACTGGGAATGCCGGACATGCGCCTGCCCATCCAATACGCCTTCTCCTATCCCGACCGGTTGAAAGCCTCTTTCCCGCGCCTGGACTTCAAGCTGTGCACGGAACTGACGTTCGAGCAACCGGACATCACCCGTTTCCGTAACCTCGCCCTGGCCTACGAAGCGCTACATCGTGCAGGCAATATGCCTTGCATTGTCAATGCCGCCAATGAAGTGGTGGTAGCCGCCTTCCTGCAGGACAAAATTTCGTTCCTTGGCATGAGTGAAGTAATAGAAAAGACCATGTCGCGTGTATCCTACTTACAGAAGCCCACCTATGAAGACTATGTGGCTACGGATGCCGAAGCCCGACGGATAGCAGAAGAGCTGATTTGATAGATACACCGGAATGAAAAGAATTATAAAAAACATCTACTCATTTGATACGTTAAATAAGAAAACGTACCTTTGCGAAAATTATAAAAATCGTAAAACAGCAAATAATTAGATGGAAACATTCTTGATTCGTGCCCTGCAACTCATTATGAGCCTCTCGTTGCTCGTTATTGTTCATGAGGGGGGGCACTTCCTTTTTGCGCGTCTGTTCAAGACGCGGGTAGAAAAGTTCTGCTTATTCTTTGACCCTTGGTTCACATTATTCAAGTTCAAGCCCAAACACAGTGACACGGAATACGGTATCGGATGGCTACCCTTAGGCGGCTATGTAAAAATAGCAGGTATGATAGACGAATCTATGGATACCGAACAGATGAAGCAACCCATGCAGCCATGGGAGTTCCGTGCCAAGCCGGCATGGCAGCGCCTGCTGATTATGGTAGGCGGTGTATTGTTCAACTTCCTGCTCGCATTGTTCATCTATTCCATGATACTTTTTACTTGGGGCGACGAATATATACCAGTACAAAAAGCCCCATTGGGTATGGATTTTAACGAAACAGCCAAAGCCATAGGCTTCCGCGACGGCGATATCCTAATATCTGCCGACGGGGTACCGTTCGAACGCTATGACGGCGACCTGCTGACCAGTATTGTCGATGCCCGCCAGGTAAGCGTATTGCGTGACGGGGAAGCTGCTTCAGTCTACATCCCCGAAGACATGATGAACCGCTTGCTGGCAGACAGTGTGCGTTTCGCCAGTTTCCGTTTCCCTTATGTAGTCGACAGCCTGATTGTAGGATACCCTGCCGCTTCCGCCGGTCTGCAAGTAGGTGACAGCATCACCCACTTGGATGGAAAGTCAATAGCCTACTACGACTTCAAAGAAGAGATGCTGAAGCGCAAGAAAGCCAACGCATCCCATGAGGTAACCTTGACATACGTCCGTAACGGTGTGACAGACACCTTGAGCATGATGACCAATGCCGACTATGAAATAGGCGTAGCAGCACGTACGGCAACCGACAAACTGCTGCCCGTTGTCCGCAAGGAATACAGTTTCCTTTCCTCTTTCCCTGCCGGCGTATCTTTGGGGGTAAAGACTCTGAAAGGCTACGTAGGCCAGATGAAATATCTTTTCTCCAAGGAAGGAGCCAAGCAACTCGGAGGTTTCGGAACCATCGGCAGTATTTTCCCCGCCACGTGGGACTGGCACCAGTTCTGGTACATGACGGCATTCCTCTCCATCATCCTTGCCTTTATGAATATTCTGCCCATCCCTGCACTGGACGGTGGACACGTGTTATTCCTCATTTACGAAATCATTGCACGCCGCAAGCCCAGCGACAAGTTTATGGAACGTGCGCAGATGGTGGGCATGTTCCTCTTGTTCGGTTTGCTGATTTGGGCAAACTTCAATGACATACTGAGGTATTTCTTCTAAAGAACAAGACATAAAAAACGCATCATCCATTCGCAGTAGAACGGATGATGCGTTTGCATCAAACAGATGATGTGTTCGGGGCAAGCAGACGATGCGTTTGAGCCAAACACATCATCTGTTTTTTCTGTATCTTATACCAAATGGCCGATCCACTCTTCTCTATCGCCCGGAAGCAGGTCTATTACCGGCACTTCAACCATTGTATAGCAACCCGGCTGCTGACGCATAGCGGCACGCGCCACACATACCAGCACTTGTGCCGTGAGGGCAGGATTGTTGATACGCATATTGAACTCAAATAGTTGGTTCTGCGTCTTGCCGGACACACCTTTACGGGTCAAGTTTACCCCATGTCCCATATCGAGCAGTGCATCCACGCTCGGAACCAATTTCACATGGGTCTCGTCATTCACGAAGTACGGGTCGGCCTTGATGGCTGCGGCCACCTTGTCAAATTCGTAACCATCCTTCAACTCGATGTACACCATACGACGGTGAATACCGGTTCCCGTGGGAATAGTCATGGAAAGGGCGGCTTTCACACCTTCGATGGCCTTTACAGCCACCGTATGTCCCATGCTCATGCCCGGACCAAAATTAGTATAGGTAATGCCCTTCGGAGCAATGGCTTCCAGCATAGTGCGGACAATGGAGTCACTACCCGGGTCCCAGCCGGCAGAAATGATGGATACTGTATTATGCTTTTTAGCCTCTGCATCCAGTGTGCGGCGCAAGGCAGTGATACCCGTATGGATATCGAAACTGTCCACAGTATGAATGCCTAAAGCAAGGATCTCCTTTGCATACTCTTCCACCTTGCGGGTAGGCGTACAAAGGATAGCAACATCCACGTCTTTCAGTTCCTTGATATTCTTCACAACGGGATATGCACCCAGTTCCGCAGGACAGTTTTCAGCTCCGGCACGGCGCACTACACCGGCAATTTCGAAATCGGGAGCTGCTTGCAGGGCTTCGAACACATAGTGCCCGATATTGCCATAGCCAACAATGGCTGCTCTTACTTTTTTCATTCTTTTTATGAGTTTATTTATCAGTTTTCTACTTTATCGGCGCAAAAGTAAGCATTTTAATTTATTATACCGGCAGAACTCACTGCTGTTTTACACAGTTTTTTCTTTTTTTAGTGAGTGAAAGTCCAATAATAATTCATACATTCGCAGATGATATGTACGCAAGGCACATTTGGGGCCAACAAGCAAAAGAATTATGATAGAATACATCAGAGGCGGAATTGCCGAACTAAGTCCGGCAACCGCAATAATAGACTGCAACGGACTGGGATACGGCGTCAATATTTCATTGAATACGTATGCCGCCATCCAGGGCAAGAAAGAATGCAAACTATATATATACGAAGCTATCCGTGAAGACGCCTATGTCCTCTACGGGTTCGCTGACAAGCAGGAACGCGAACTATTCCTGTTGCTCATCTCCGTTTCAGGCATCGGCGGAAATACAGCTCGCATGATTCTCTCGGCACTCTCGCCATCCGAACTGATAAATGTCATCAGCACGGAAAACGCCACTCCACTGAAAATCAGTCAAGGGTTATCGGGCTGAAAAGCAGCCCAACGGATAATTGTGGATTTAAAGACAAAATTCAAGACCGGCAGCGTTGTAGCCGGCAACGCAGGGACCATAGGTACACTGGTATCGGCAGCCAACGCACAAGTACAAGAAGAAGCCGTAGCCGCCCTTACCATGCTGGGCTTTGCACAAGGCCCCCTCACAAAAAGTAGTGCTTGCCATTTTGAAGGAAGAACCAAGCGCACCGGTGGAACAAGTCATCAAATTGGCATTAAAAAGACTATAATATTTATCTAAAACAAACAAATCATGACAACAATCAACATGCAATATTGGTTGGGGGCCAATGAACGCACCCGCGTACTGCCAACGGACAAATGGTACCTCGACTTTGCCACAAGCATCCTGCCCCTCGTCAAGACCTCTCCCTTGTTCAACAAGGAAGACCTGCGTACCCAAATTGACGCAGCCATCTCCCTCGGCATGTACTTTCAAGATGCCATTGCCCAAAGCGGAGGCTGGAAACTTTTCTCCGAAGCCTTTCAAGGAGTATACGGAACTTACCTGCCGTTCTATCCACTGGGTGACGATTATACGCCCGATGAAATAAATCAGGAAGACATTGCATTCGTACTGTGGACATTGAAATCACAATTCAGTATTTTTGACAAGGAATACACCTTGTTCAGTCCTTATGACAAAGACCTGCTTGCATTAAGCCAAAGCGCCTATGAACTGATGGATGCACGTTTCGAAGAAGCTCCCATCAGCGAGGAAGAATCTTCCTTCCTTTGGGTAATGGGACTTGATTTACTGGATATGCCCATTACTCCGCTGCCGGAAGTCACTCCGGAAACCAAACTGAGCAAAGATGCCGCCCGCTGTCTGGAATACAGCCAGGGGAAACCGCTGCTATACTTCACCGATTACAAGGAGCTTTGCACTTTCTTTGTCGATGTCTTGGGATGGGAAAACAAACGGTCCGCATTATTGCCCGACCTGAAATACCAAAAAGAGTTCGTGATTTATGCCAACGCCAAAGGTATGCTCGTAGCCCACAACGTGGCCGCCTATTTCTGTGAAGAACATAACCCGATGTACGATGCCAAACGCGCTGCTGCAGAGGGTTACAAGATGTTCTGCCAACCTGGAGAGTGTCCGTTCGACCTGCTGAAATACGGAATGACCAAAGGAATTCTACCCGATGTGGAACTTCCCTTCCTGAAAGGAAAAGAAACACTGCATCAATATTGGGACTTTATAGCCCGCTACTACTTATGTGAATATTATGAAGGCGAGTAACCATTCCGGCATAAAGCCCAAACGGAGCAACAAGGCCAAGCCAACCGGAAAACGGATTGGTAAATCCAAACCTTCGAAAGCGAATAATCAGCTTAACAGAAGGGTGAAATAATGGAAAATGGATAATGGAAAAACAAACAGTGCAGCGTATTTATTGAAACCGCATGGCAATTTTCCATTATCCATTATCAATTTTCAAAGTTCCACAATCTCTTCCTTACACAACGTCAGTTTCTCCACTCCTTCCGCTGTTATAACCCAAGAGTTTTCGATACCAACGGGACCAATGCCCGGCAAAACAATTTTCGGCTCCAATGCAAAGACCATACCCGGCTCCAGCTCCTGCTTCATACGCGGAGCCAATACCGGCATTTCATTGATTTCCAGTCCGATGCCATGACCGATAAACTTGGCCTTTTGAGTGGCTCCCATAAAGTTGTCGGCAAAGCCTGCTTTGGTGACAATATCGATAGCGAGATTGTAAAGGTCCTCACAAACAGCACCCGGTTTCGCTTTTTCTACAACAGCCTCTTGTATGTCCAGGCAAACTTGATGGGCAACATATGCCTTTTCCGGCAGCTTTCCGATAGAGAATACACGGCTCATGTCTCCCATATAGCCATAGAAGTTACCCCCCATATCAACCATAAAGCTCTGGCCGGGCTGCAACAGTGCACCGTTCACACTGATAGGCAGTGACGGGTCAAGTCCCTCGCCTCCCAGAGCAAAATCATAGGGGGCAGGCGCAGTGGCATTGTCTCCTGCCAGCAGAGTTCCCATAAAAATCTCCATACTTTGTCCGAAGGTACGAAAAATACCCAGACAACCTTCCAGACGCATCAGGCGCTCTATTTCGATGGATAACTGGCGGTCTGTCATTCCTGGTCTATAAACCGAGGGTATTTGTTCGTAGGCCTTGGCATGTGCAATGCCGGAACGACGGAACATCTCAATCTCTATTTCAGTCTTGACACTTCGGGCCTTCCGGATAAGTGCCGTACCACAAGGAAGCACCTCCGTTTCAGGGAAACACGCAGCCAAACGGTTATATTCCGTAAAAGACAACTCATCCCCCTCCAGCATCAACCTCGCAGGTATGGGCAAACCACATTCCTTTAGTAAGTCAGGCAGTTGTTCCGGTTTACGGATAGGATGAATATGTTCCCCTTCAATATTGTTGGGACGTTTGATGAATAAACGGGCGGGAGCATGCAACGGCAGATACAAGTAACCGCTGACGACACGTCCGTACGTATAGATTAAGTTTACATTACAAGCGATAAGAGCGGCATCAATCTCTTGTTGAGCCATGAGAGAGCGTATTTTATCACGTCTCAGTTTCAATTCAGGTAGTAACATCTCTTTGTAATTTATGGTTTCTCGGATACAAAGATACAACTTTTTTTAAATTGAGAATAAAAAAAGTACTGCCCCATACCTTCACAGGCGTAGGGCAGCACAAACCACAAATACAAATACAACTAAACAAAGTTTCTCTCTTAGATAATTCCCTGACCCATCATGGCATGAGCCACCTTCATGAAGCCGGCGATATTCGCTCCCTTCACGTAGTTGATGTAGCCATCAGGTTCTGTCCCATATTTTACGCATTGAGCATGAATTCCGTGCATGATGGCGTGGAGTTTTTCATCCACTTCGGCTGCACTCCAGCTGAGGTGCATGGCGTTCTGCGACATTTCCAATCCGCTGGTAGCCACACCACCTGCATTGACAGCCTTACCCGGTGCATACATAATCTTGTTGTCAATGAAAAGGTCGATAGCTTCGGGCGTACATCCCATATTGGAGATTTCGCCTACACATGTCACCTTGTTGTCAATGAGGTGTTGTGCATCTTCGCCGTTCAGCTCGTTCTGGGTAGCGCAAGGCAGAGCGATGTCCGCTTTCACTTCCCACGGGCGTTTGCCTGCCACGAAAGTAGAGCCGGGGAATTCGTCGGCATACGGTGCTACGATATCGTTGCCCGATGACCGGAGTTCCAGCATATAATCTATCTTTTCGCCACTGATACCGTTCGGGTCGTAAATGTAACCGTCGGGACCGGAGATGGTAACCACCTTGGCACCCAATTCGGTAGCCTTGGTAGCAGCACCCCAAGCCACATTTCCAAAACCGGAGATAGCCACGGTCTTGCCCTTGATGTCAATGCCTTTTGTCTGTAACATTTGGTTTACGAAATACAAGCCACCAAATCCTGTTGCTTCAGGACGAATCAGCGAACCGCCAAATTCCAATCCTTTACCGGTAAATGTGCCCGTAAATTCGCGAGTCAACTTCTTATACATACCGAACATATAGCCCACTTCGCGACCGCCTACACCGATATCACCGGCAGGAACATCCATATCCGGACCGAGGTGACGCCACAATTCCAGCATGAAGGCCTGACAGAAACGCATGATTTCAGCATCGCTCTTTCCGCGCGGAGAGAAGTCGGAACCACCCTTACCACCGCCCATAGGCAATGTAGTCAAAGCATTCTTGAAAGTCTGCTCAAATCCCAGGAATTTGAGGATAGAAAGATTTACGGAAGCATGGAAACGAATACCGCCTTTGTACGGGCCAATGGCATTGTTGAACTGCACACGATAGCCGAGGTTCGTCTGAACTTCACCTTTATCATCCACCCACGTTACACGGAAAGTAAAGATACGGTCAGGTTCAACCAGACGTTCTATAATTTTCGCTTTCTCGAACTCAGGATGTTGGTTATAGATATCTTCGATGGAAAGAAGAACTTCCTTTACGGCTTGAAGATACTCAGACTCGCCGGGGTGCTTTGCCTCTAAAGAGGCCATGATACGTTCGATATTCATAATATTACGTTTTAAAGGTTATTACCTTGTTGACTTCACGCTATTCAAACAAAATGTCAATGAATAACACCGCAAATATAGGAAAACTTTTCAAAACAGCTAAATTTTACGGTTATATTTTGATTAAAGAATGATAAAATGTCAAATCCCCGGCATTCTTTCCTCAGCCAAAAGTGTTCCATTCTTCCGTTTTTCAGCCAACAATTTGCTATAACGGTATAAAAATAGAAAAAATATAAAAAGAGAACAAGCAAAATGACAATAATGTCATAATTCCGGGTTTAAAAAACACCTTCCGAGGTTCACCTTCCATCAAACTTCGCTACTTCGGATAGTTTTTAGAGCTTTTATGGCAGTTTTCAAACCTTATTCTGCCTAATAATGGCTAACATTGCAACCTAAACCAAAGGTTGACATCCACATGAGAAAGACACTATTATTCTTATATCTTCTGTCGGCCGGTAGCATTGCCGCATACGGGCAAGCCCGCCTGACCCAAGACCCCGAACTGGAACGGCAGCTCCATGAAAGCGGGCTGGTACACCAACCCCTACCCCTAAACATCGAGCACTCTTTCGAAGCCAACGGATGGAAAAAGGAGGTCCTGCAAAGCGCTCCCCTCACCCGCTCGGCAGGTACAGAGGGATGGAGTCATTCCGGCGCAGGAAGCATGTCCTTCAGTACGGAAAAGACCGTTTCCGGAAAAGGCAGCATCAAACTGCAATTCCCTACATTCACCGGAAAAAGAGCGACCGGCTCTCCTTCCGACCCCGACTATGCCACCTATGGAAACAGCGGTGTCACTTATCATCTGGACGGTGCCAACCTGGAAAAGTACAACCGCATTGCATTCTCCATCTACCCCGACTGCGACGGGGCACGTATCGTCAACATGAACCTCACATTCCATAATGCAGATACTCCTGCCAAGAAAGGGTACAATCCACCTTCGGGTTCGCATCTTATCAACCTTGTCAACAAGAAGTGGAACCAATGCTTCCTCGAAATAGACGAGTATCAGCGCGACAAAGTAATGTCCATAAGCTTCAGCACAGCCCTCAAAGGCAAGGACCGGACAACGGGAGATTCAGCAACCTACTACTTAGACGACCTCCAGTTGCAAACAGTGAAAGCCCCCGAGAAAGTCAGCGGATGGATACCCGCCGATGGAAAAATCTCCTATTCGACAACCGGCTATGCCATCAATCACCCTAAAACCGCCCTTATCAACACAAACGTCACCATAGATGCCGGTAAACGCTTCCAACTGCTTACCACGGACGGAAAAGTGGCTTACGAAGGAGACATCCGAGAAGAGACAACCACCCTCGGACGATTCGGTCTCATCGACTTCACCTCCTTCGACCTTCCCGGAGAGTATCGGCTGAAAGCCGGCAATTTATTGACCCCTGCCTTTCGGATTGGAGAACGGCTTTGGGAAGATTCACAATGGAAAGTGCTGAACTTCATCTTCTGCCAGCGCTGTGGACATCCGGTTCCCGGCAAGCATGCCTCTTGCCACGCAGACCTGATGTCCCGGCACGACGGACGCAGCATCCCCTATTCCGGCGGATGGCACGATGCAGGCGACCTGTCCCAGCAAACCCTGCAGACGGGTGATGTAGCCTTTGCCCTGCTCGAAGCCTATAATAAACAAAGAAATATCAACCCCGCCCTCGCCGCCCGTCTGCGCGAAGAGGCGGAATGGGGAGTGGAGTTTATCCTGAAGAACCGCTACGGCGACGGCTACCGTGCCAGCAGCATGGGATTGCTCATCTGGCAAGACGGCGTGTTCAACACACTGGACGACATCTCCTCCGTACGCGTGCAGAACATGGCATTCGACAATTTCCTCTATGCCGGATACGAAGCCTACGCCTCCATGACGCTGCACAACGACCCGATGCTACAGGAATACCTGCTGCGCGTGGCCGAAGAAGATTTCGCTTTTGCTATGGAGAAGTTCAAAAAAGACGGCTTCGACAAGTTCGTCCAGCCTTACGAGCACAGCTACAACACCTCGAAAAGCCAGTATATGGCTACCATCTCCTGGTCGGCAAGCCAGTTGTACAAGCTCACCCATAAAAAGTATTATGCCGATATCGCTGCCAAACACATCCGCTACACCCTCGACTGCCAGCGCACAGAACCGCTGAAAGACAAAGACCGGACACGCGGATTCTTCTACCGGGACAAATCACGCAAATCCATCGTACACTACATACACCAGTCGCGCGAGCAAGTCTATATGCAGGCCATGGTGATGCTTTGCGAAACCCAGAAAGAGCACCCCGATTACCCTAAATGGGTGAATTCCATACAACTATATGGAGACTATCTGAAAGGAATGATGAAGTATACCCATCCCTACGGCATGATTCCAAGCGGTGTTTACCATGCGGAGGAATATAAGGATACCACCAACTTCTACGCCCTCCATCTATTTCCGCCAGCCAATGCCAAGGAGTTGTACACGGAACAGATAAAGCGAGGTGTCCGATTGGATAAAGAACACTACATGAAGCGCTTCCCTGTGTGGTTCAACATCTTCAACGGCAATACCGCCATCCATCTTTCCAACGGGAAGTCTGCCGCCATCTGCGGAAACTTCCTGAAGGACAAGGAACTGCTCGACATCGGCTTGGAACAGCTATACTGGACCGTAGGCAAGAATCCTTTCGGACAATCCTTGATTTATGGAGAAGGACACAACTATCCGCAACTGAACACCTTCTCTTCGGGCGAAATGACAGGAGAGATGCCCGTCGGTATCCGTACCCTGGGCAACGACGACATTCCCTATTGGCCGCAAACCAACAATGCCTGTTATAAAGAAGTATGGGTTACCTCGGCAGGCAAGTGGCTGTCTCTGATTGCGGAATATTAGATAATGAAGAATTAATAACTTATAAATTACAACTTATGAAACATCTGCTTATTTTATTGTTTACGGCCTGCACCCTGCTGGCGTACGCACAAGCCTCCGAAGGTTATCCGGCAAACTATGCCAAAGCTCCCCGCTTCAAAGCCTTGATTTATTACACACAACATGCAGAAGAGGCACATGTTCAGTTTGCAGAACAAGCAACCACTTTCTTCAAGAAGCTCAATTACGGTGACGGCTTTGTTCTGGATATTACTACCGATTTCTCAAGATACCCATACGAAAAACTGAAAGAGTACAACGTCATTATCATGCTTAACACATCCCCCAACACCAAGGCCGAACGCGATGCTTTTGAGCAATACATGGAAAACGGAGGCGGTTGGGTAGGTTTCCACGCAGCTGCCTACAACGACAAAAACACGCATTGGCCTTGGTTCGTTAAGTTTCTTGGTGGTGGGGTGTTCTATTGCAACAACTGGCCTCCCCAGCCGGTATTGGTCGAAGTCGACAACGAAGAACATCCCGTTACCAAGAATCTGCCGGCATCATTCGTGGCCCCCGCCAGCGAATGGTATCAATGGACTCCCAGCCCCCGCCAAAACAAGGACGTAGAAGTGCTCATGTCCCTATCTTCCAAGAACTACCCACTGGGTATCAAGGATGTAGTGAATTTTGGCGACTTCCCCATCGTATGGTCCAACAAGAATTACAGAATGATTTACCTGAATATGGGGCATGGTGACGAAGAGTTTATCGACAGCACACAGAACCTGCTATTGGTAAATGCTTTCCGCTGGGTAGTGAGCAAAGACAAGAACGGTGACCCATTCCTCAAATGAGATGTTCCCTATAATAACTATCAGAAAAATAAAATCAGGGTAACATTCCTCACATCTGCCCCAAAATACAACGCTTTACAGGGTTGTGTCAAAACTGAAGTGCACCTCAAAAATTAGACATAAAACTTTTGGGGTACACTTCGTTTGTTTTATATAGATACCCTTGCCGCCCCGATAGATTGGAATCTTTCACCGGTTGCGAGGCCATGCCACCCACAAAATAGCACTCACGCAGTGACTTGATATTATCAATTCATTCCTAAGGAGCCTTATTGTCTTATCCGATCTTTGGAACGCAGAATTTCGACCAACTGACTATTGCCCTTTGCCGATAGAAACTCATCGGACATCATGAGATAGATGTGCAGAATATCAGGGAAACGTGACATGCACCTGCCAAGACAAGAAGGTTTTCTACCCTCCTTATTCTTCCATTTCTTTAGTTCTTCTACAACCCGTTGGCAGATACGGGGCAGGGTATGTTTCAACCTCTTTCCGGCACAAGAAGCTACCAAAAAAAGTCCGCCGAAGAACCTTAGCTCTCCAGCGGACTTGAATTGCCTGCAGATATCAGGCTACGACTTCTTCGTATAAAGTCTAATCTATCCTAATCTGAATCTTGGTAATCGTTATGTCACCGCCAATGATTAGAGCGTTTTCAGCCTCACCATTCATTGTTGCCGCCATGCCTTCCGAGATTTTGAATTCCAGGAAGTCCTCACCAGCGGCAAGAACGATGTTGTTATCGCTTTCACCGCCATCGCGGATGAAAGGAGCACCCCACCAGCCATCGCACAAGCAGAAAGTCTGAGGAGCATCATGATGAGTGAACGTGAATCTGATAGTCTGGCCGGCTTCCGGCGTTATTGCCGAGAGGTCAAGCTCTGATGCCGGGAGATACCACCACCAACCGGTAGTCTTTTCGCCCGCCCAAAGTGTAGGATACTCGCGGAACAACTCAATCCTCTTCAGTGTGTAGTTACCACCACCGACAATGATGCCACCACCGGCCTTCAGTGTTTCTGCCATACCCTCTGATATGGGGAATTCGAGTTCGGTAGCACCTGCAGCAACCCACACGGTGTTATTGCCTTTGCCGTCAATATCGGGCGCTCCCCAATTACCATCACATACGCATACACTGGCACCATCGGGATTATCAAAGGTAAGACGGATCATAAGACCTTCGTGAATCTGAATACCTTCAAGACTCAGCTGGTCTGATGTCAGATACTGCCAGTTAGCCCAATCGTAGATATAGACATCGCCATTCCAAATTGGAGCATATCCTTCACCTCCGGTTTCCCCGCTGCCACCTACAACCTCGTCAGACAGTGTTACCTCCGGCAAAGTATACTTCTCGCCACTGCAGTCTTCGAGGAGAACTTGGGCAGGTCCGGCTTTTATACCCATCGGCGAATAGATGTAGAGCGAACCGGTAGCCTTGCGCTTGAAGTCGCTTGCATCCACCACAATGTCCTTGCCGTCTTCACCGGGGAAATAGGCCTTGGTGATAAATTCGAGGTCGTTGCCGTACACCTCCACACATTCGTTGATTTTTATTTCCTTGTCAAAAGGAGCTACGCGCAAAGGCTGAGGCTTGCCCACAGTCAGCGTCATGACCGACTCCGCCGATTCACCATCGGCTTCTATTGTTACCGTCCCCCCCTCTGCAGAAACGCCGGCAGGAGTTATTACAGAGATATAGCCGTTGTCTACTTTGGTAATGTTGCTCACAGATACATTGCCAGGAAACACAACGGAAGTAGCCTTCTCAAGCCCCGTACCAGTGATGGTGACAACCTGTCCTTCCATAACTTTTGTAGGCAAGACGGACTTTACCACAAGCACATCGTTGGCATCCGCCACAGCATCATCGCTGCACGAAGTCAGTGCCACGTCCGACAACAATGCGAATCCTGAGACCAGAAGATATATAATATGTTTTTTCATAAATCTTATTCTTTAAAATTTCGTTGACTGATTTACCAATTAGGGTTCTGCTTCAGATTGCCATTCTTCTGAATTTCAGACTGCGGAATCGGGTACAGGTTGTACTTCTCGTCCCATAGTCGGGTCTTAGTAACCCGATTGAGAATCACGTCACCGTTTCCATCCAGTTTGAAGTCTGCCACATCTACATTCTTGAAGAACTCGGCACCCTTCTTCCAGCGACGTACATCCCAGAAACGCTGCCCCTCGAAAGCAAGCTCTACCATACGCTCACGCATGTAGCGTTCTTCGAAACCATTGTTTCCCTGGAACTCAGGCATCATGATGTCAGGACGGTTGCGAAGCACATTGACAGCCTCGTTGGCCGACATGCCAAATTCACCCTGTTCATCAGCATTGCCGTAGTAGTTGTACATGGCCTCGGCATAGTTGAGGTAAACTTCGGCCAGACGCATCACAATCCAGTTGTGACGTGTTGTAGTCTGGTTGTTGGCTGTGGTGACACAATTGCCGTCCACAAACTTCTTCAAATAGTAGCCCGTGGGAGTTGCGCCATACTTAGGAGCACCGTTGAAACCACCCTGATACGTTTCAATGGCAATCTGCTGAGTCGTGTTAGATGGCCAGAGATCACCGTTCTTCACTACTGTAAGTTCGAAACGCGGGTCGAGGCCCTCGTATGGATTCTCGACAGTCACATCGACATTGCCGGGATGCTTCTCCTTGAATGTCTTGCCGTCGGCCTGATATTCGTATGCATCCACCAGTGCCTGCGTAGGGCAGTTGCCGGAGTTACCGTTCTCCACACCTACAGGATAATTGTATTTCTCGAAATCGTTGCTTGCCTGGGTACCAAGAACAAAGATAAATTCAGGATTGGTGAATGTTTCGTGTCCCCACAGGTTGGCATACTCGCTGAGCTTGTATCCCCAGCGCTGTGCATTGTCAATGATGACTTTGCTGGCAGTGGCGGCCTCTTTCCAAAGTTCCTTGTTGTTATCTGTATTAAACAAAGGTGAAGCCTGATAAAGAAGTACGCGTGCCTTCAATGCAAGGGCGGCGCCACGAGTAGCACGACCGATTTCCTGGCCGGGAATGTCATTATACGACACGGGCAGGTATTCAGCCACGGCATCCAGCTCGTTGACGATGAACTTGAACACCTCTTTGGCCGGAGTGCGTTCCACGCTGTTGGCCTGCGCATTGGTGAGGGTTGTGGTCACCAAAGGCACATCACCGTAGGCACGTACCAACTCGAAGTAGAAATAGGCACGGAGGAAACGCAACTCGTAAGGGAATATTTCAAACTGTTGCACCATAGTCTGGTAGTCGGGATCGTATTCATAATCCGACAGGTCTATCTTGTGGATGCGCTCAAGGTACATGTGTACCTGAGTGATGGCACGGTATGAGCTGTTCCATGTGGTCGAGAACGGGTTCGAAGGAGTCCAACCACCGTTGAAATACTTGTGAATGGACGAGAAGGAAAGTGCAAACTCAGACTCGTCTGTGGCACTGGCTATCAGGGCACCGTTACCGTAGATATTATCCTTGAATTCGCTCGGCATTTGTGCGTAGACATCGTAGACAAGAGCCTTGACACCATTAAGGGGACTGTTGTAGGTCCAATCCTCGTCACGATTCGAAGCTTCGTTGTAATCCAGGTCGGCGCAGCCTACAAAGACTGCTGCCGCCATACCTAAAAAAGCATATTTTATCTTGTTCATAAATGTATCTCTAATTAGAAAGTTAATGTGACACCTATGTTGACACCCTTGAACATGGGATATGCCGTCGAAAGAATCTCGGCATCCATAGCGTCGACGTTGTCGAAGGAAAGAAGATTCTCACCCTGAACAAACACCTTGGCTGCGGTAAGAGAGAGCTTCGAGAGCACCGTTGCAGGCACTTTATAGTAAACCTCGATGTTACGCATCTTCAAGAAGTGAACAGGCTTGTACCATACGTTACTTGCCTGGCTGTTGTTGCTGTTGTTCTGAGTTGTCAGACGTGGGTAGAGAGCGTTGTCGCCAGCCACATCCCAGCAGTTGTTGTAGTAGTCCACTGAAAGGTTGCCGTTGTCGGCCATGCCACCCCATATGGCCGACGGAAGATACTTCATGTAGTTGCCAGTGCCCTGGAACCATGCGTTCAGACCGAAACCTTTATACTCAACACCGACATTGAAACCGTAGTTGAGCTCAGGGATGCCAGTAGCACCATCGAGACTGGTCACATCGAACTCGTTGATTACCTGGTCACCGTTAAGGTCCTGGTATTTGATGTCACCAGGGCTTACGGTAGAGTATTCCTGACGATAGCTGGCATCGATGTCGGCCTGATTCTTGAAAAAGCCTGCCGACTTGAGTCCCCATGCTTCATTTACACGGTGGCCTACAGGGTCGCTCAGAGGATAGGTCGGTGTGCCGATATACTTGCTCACTTCATTGCGTGCCCACGACAAATTGGCACCCAAATTGAGATTGAGGTCGGAAGTGATTTTCTTCACATACTTGGCACTTGCCTCAAAGCCATAACTCTTAACTTCGCCAACATCATTGTATGACGACTGTATACCAACTACTGATGAATTCTCATTGTTTGCAGAGAGCATGATGTGGCTGCGAAGCTGGTAGAAAGCATCCACTGAGATGTCAAGAGCATTCGCCAGACGAAGATCGGAACCAAGGTTGAGGCTCGTAGATGTCTCCTGCGAGAAATCGGTAGTCGGAAAAGAGCCAAGCGATGCGCCCCATGTAGCACCGTAGTTGTTACCGATAATCACATAACCGTGCGACACATCCCATGTGGGAAGCCACATGCCATAGGTAGGCATATAGTCGGTATGCTGGATGCCGGCCGATGCACGCAACTTACCGTAATTAAGCAGGCCATCGTTGTTATCAGCGTAAATCCAGCCGAGCGACAGTGTGGGTGAAAATGCCCACTTGGAAGGGTAGGTACGGCTGGAGCCGTTACCTGCAAGCACAAGGTCGGCAACGTAACGGTTCTGAAAATCGTAGTGGAAAACTCCCATGATGTTCTGACGATAGTAGGTGTTTCCACGTCCGTCAGTGCTCGAACCACTGTTATCATAAAGAACGGCAGCATTGAAGTGGTCGTTATCGAAGAACGAACGTTTGTAGTTGAAACCCAGGGTAGCTTTTGCTTTCCACCACTGTCCGGCATTCCAGTTGCTGAAAGTGAGGTTGGTCTCCTTGTTTCCGAATGTATTCAAAGATACGTTGTTCTTGTCGCCAATGGTACCGGTATAACGCTCGTAGCCATACTGGTGCGCCTTGTGCGAATTTTCCGCGTAAATCGACGAATTGGCATAGCCGGCACTGACAAATACGCTCAGACCATTGAGCAAGAAGTCGAGTTTCTGAGACAGCTTGGCATCTACCCACAACTGGCGCTGATGGGTCTTGTAGAAGCCGGACTCCTGAATCTTGGCAATGGGGTTGGCATCACCGTATGCCTCGTTACCACCCCAGATACCTGTTGAGGTCTTGTAGGGGAAAACGCTTGCCGGCAGCTTGTAGACAGCAGCTGTAGCATCGTCGGCATTGAGATCGGAAGGCCGCTTGGTCTCCTGGAACATACCGAAGAGGTTCACCGACATGAGAGTCGTGTTGGTGATGTTGAAGTCGAGGTTGGTACGAATATTGGCCTTCGACTGGCGCAACTGTGCATTGTAGTCTGTCTGCTTAGTGTCTTTGAAAGCACCGCGCACATCGGTATAATCGATATTGGTGTAATATTTCACCTTGTTCGTGCCTCCATACACCGAAACGTATGCATGATCTTCCTCGGCACTGTTTTTGAAAGTAAGGTCGCGCCAGTTCACGTTAGGATAGAAGTACGGGTCAGAACCGTCTTTGAAGAGGTTAAGCTCCTGCTCGGTGTATGCGGCAGAGAGTCCGTCGTTACGACGGGCACGATTGAAAGCATTGGCATATCCGTAACCATCTACCATATCTGCGAATTCAGGGCTGAACTGAAACTTATGGCTGTAGTCCACCTTGATGTGTGTCTTACCTTCAGCGCCACGCTTTGTCTTCACAAGTATAGCACCATTGACACCCTCATGGCCAAGAAGTGCCGTAGCAGCAGCATCCTTGAGGATGGTAACGCTCTCCACTTCCTCTACACTGAGGCGGTCGATGGGACGCTCGTAGCCATCGACAAGGATGAGAATACTTTTATCGTTAAGCGTGTGATAGCCACGAATATTAAACGAGGCACCCTTATTTTCGTCGCCCGAGAAGCCGCCTTGCGATAGAGCCGTAAGGCCCGGCAGACGTCCATAGAGGGCCTGAGCAAGGTTGGTTGCCGAAGTCTGCTGCAATTCCTCGCCTGTGATTGTAGTTGCGGAAGCGGTGCTGAGGAAATTGCTTATTTCCACGCCGTAACCCAAATCATAGGCATTTGCATTCTTATCGTTGAGTTTTACCTGCGCATTTGCCGTGAGAGAAGCAACAGCAGTCGCAAGCATCAACATTCTATTTATATTCATATTCTATAAGTCTTATTGATATTTAAAATCTGAATTACCAACCCGGGTTCTGGTTCAGGCCATAGCCCTTGTTGATTTCATCACGTGAAATAGGCGCGAGATACCATTTATCGGTCCACTTGCTCGTCTGATTGTCAGTATCCCACCATACGCGGATATTGTTGGTACAAGGTATCTTCTCATAGATGCAGTTCGGCCAAGGCTCACCGGGTTCGAGACTCGTGTTGCCATTGTAGTCGGCGGGATCCATCTTCTTGCCGTTGGCATCCTTGCGCCATACACGCAGTTGGTGTACCTGTTTCTTGAATATGTCGGATCTCTTGTAGCGGATGAGGTCATACCAGCGAGAGTCTTCATAACCAAACTCACAGGCACGTTCTTTAAGGAGCTGCTCGATGAAGTTGTCCTTGTCAGTGGTCAAATTGAGCTCCGGATTCATGACCTCTACCTTGCCAAGACCTACTCGTGCACGCACTTTGTTCATCTCCTCGCAGGCTTTCTGTAGATTACCTGTCTGTGCGAGAGCCTCAGCGTAGCAAAGGTGAATGTCAGCCATACGCAAATAAGCAAAATTGGTCGGATAGTATGCTGCATAGCCGTTGTCGCGAAGATACTTGAACAGTTTCATACGGGTAGACCATGGATTGTCGGTAACAGCAGGATTGAAAGTCTGGTCAACATTGCCGCCTTGCCACATCTCGGTGCTCGAAAGCCCCTGATATTGCTCGACGAGATTGTTGCGATTCACCACCATTGTCTCGTAGAGACGTGGGTCGCGGCCGACAAAGATATCTACATTGTTGGGGTTGTCGGTATTGAACAGGTCGTCGTAAGGGAAGTTACGACCGTCTGCCATACCAAACATCTCCATATATTCGAGGGTGAAGAGAGACATACCGAACTCATCCATACCTTCTACGTTCCAGTCACCATTCCAAGCGTTTGTACCCAGACCGGCATGAACTTCAATCACCTTCTCGCTGTTGCCACGGAACCAGTAGGCGGCACGGAAAGCGTTGCAATAGTCTTGCTCACTGTCACCGGTGGGCTGTACAAGGGCGAAATAGTTGCCGTTGGCGCTGTTGGCTTGGAAGAAATCCTCACAAGCTTTTAGTGCTTTCTGCCAAAGTTCGGAGTTGTAACCGCCGGTCCATACTTGGTTGAGGTCCTGATTCTCCTCGTTGCGAGTGAATTCAAGATAAGGTTTGTCACTGTTAAACAGAGGCGAAGCCACGAAGTTCCACAGCCTTACACGCAGACCATAGGCCGAGCCTTTGGTCAAACGTCCGGAGTTGGTAGCCTGATCCTGCACAAAGAAAGGAAGGCCCGGCTCATCAATGGCGGCTTGGATAAGTCCGTCAATGAACTCTGCTGTCTCAATTACGCCCATACGCCTGCCATCTACAACATCAGCTGCCAAGAATGAGCGGTCCACTTTTGGAAGACCTCCGAAGTTGCGGAAAGCATCAAGATAGCGCGATGCCATGATGACATACACCTCACCGCGGAGCTGGCTCTTCTCTGATTCACTCAAGTCGGGAACGCGATCAATGTTCTCAATGAAAATCCAACCCTCACGAATGGTACGCCAAATGCCTGCACGGGCATTGCCATCACCGTTGGCGATGAAGGGGAACTTGACGAAACCGCCGTTATCCTGGTCGGTCTCGGTAAGGTCACCACCGTAGTACTTTCCAAGATTGTGCCATCCGCAGTACGACTGGCAAATATCGGTGAGAGCATCGGGGTGCGAATACCATACTGCACCTGTATAGGTGAAAGGATTGTGCATGGCACCGTACATGTGCCAGAGGAAACGCTTTGCATTTTCTCCCTTGACAAAGATGGAGTCTACGGTCACGTCAACACCCGGCTGCTTGTCGAGGAAGCCGTTTCCGATGTTGATATCATCGACACAGGAGCTCAGCGACCCCATCCCTATCATGGTACCGGCTACACATATAATAGTAGCAGTTTTTATTTTCTCTATAAGATTCATGGTCTTGAATGTTAGAAGTTTAAGTTGATACCGAAGTTATAGACACGGGTCATAGGATAACGCGTGCTGCCATAACCGGCTTGTGCTTCCGGGTCATTGGCCTTGAAGCTTGTGAAAGTAAGAAGGTTATAGCCATTGGCATAAACACGGATGTTGTTGATGGGCACACCGGGTATGCGGAATGAATAACCAATCTCAAGGTTCTTCAGACGAATATACGATGCATCGACCATCCATGGGTCTGAAAGCGAACCGTTATGCTCGCGTGCCGATTTTTCAAGAGAGATACGTGGCAGGCAGGCACCGGGGTTATCCTCGGTCCAAGAATTATCATAGACCCATTTATTGAGCATTGACTGGTTACCAGTACCGAAGGCCGGAGTATAGAAAGAACTAAGCTGACGGTTAACGTGAGTGGCACCTACCCAAGTCATGGAGAAGTCGAGCCCCTTCCAGTTGAGCGTTGCGTTCATACTACCAGTATATTCAGGAATATCACTGTAGCCGATGGCATGTACATCGTTGGCATCCACCTTACCATCACCCGTAAGGTCAACGAACACGCTATCACCAGGACGCAATGTAATCTGCTGGTCCGGCATGTCGACACCGTAAACGTCCTTGTAACGCTGTTCGGTTTCACCGGGAACATAGAATTCAAAGAAGTCGTAGCCGAAAGGCTGACCTACAGGATGACCAGTATGATACATGTGGGGGAATTCCTTCTTCACTTCTGCCATTTCCACTACCTTGTTGCGTGCGAAAGCAAATGTAGGAGCTATCGAGTAGTCCACTTTACCAATGCGGTCTGACCAACGTAAGGTCATTTCATAACCATGATTCTTGACACGACCGAAGTTGATGGAATTGGGTTTGAGAGCGGAAATACCTGCAATGGTTGTTTCGTTGGAAATGAGGATGTTCTTGCGGTCTTCCCAGAAGAGGTCGACACCGAAACTCAAGCGATCTCCAAAGAAGCGTACATCAACGCCATAGTTCTGCTTGGTAGCTGTTTCCCAAGTAACATCGGGGTTACCGTTGCTGGATTCGCGTGCGCCGGGCATGAACGAACCGTTGTTGGTTCCGAAGTTGCCTGTACGGTCATTGGTCCACCACGCACCACCGTTGTTGTTGTAGAATTGCCATGTACCGGGCAAATAGAGGAAACGACCCACACCTTGGTCATTACCTACTTTACCGACAGAACCGCGAAGTTTAAGGTAAGAAACCACTTTACTGATAGGCTCCCAGAAATTTTTCAGAAGAGATGATCCAGCCGAGAGAAGCAGAAGGGAAAAAGCCGAATCGCTTACCTTTGGCAAAGTTCTCTGAACCGTTATAGCCCATGTTGAGGTCTATCATATACTTAGTCTGGTAATCGTAGGTGACACGGCCTACCATACCTACATAACCACGGGGGATAGAATTGTAGACACCACCAGGATAGTAATTTTTAGATTCATTGTAAAGAACGAGCGCACCAAAATTATGGTCACCGAACTTGCGGGCATAGTTGAGACTCGCCTCTGCATACCAGTTTCTGCCTCCCCATTTTTCCTCCTCATAGCCAAGAGGCCATGAGTCACCTTGACGGACATAAACCACCTTTGGAGAACCGTCTTCCTCGTATTCACCCTTAGCGACGGTGGCCTTGTAGCTGATACCACCGGCAGTAGTACGTGCTTTCTGCTGTGTATAGTCAGAGTTGTAGGAACCCTTGATGCGGAAATCAAGGCCCTTGGTGATAAAGTCGAGCTTAAGCTTGTACTGAAGGTCGAGGTTAACAACACTTTGGCGCTGAATAGTATAACCGTGCTGGTAGATAAGACCGAGACCATCGGAGCCAACCGCGCCAACAAGGTCAGGGTCGGAAACAATGCGACGTCCCTCACTGTCAAGACCGTAGCCTGACATTGGCGTACCATTATTGAGAAGACCTTCCACGCCAAAGACTCCTGACTGACCGTTATACTCACCATTACCGATAGAGTTACGTCTACCGATGCGGCCACCGATACCGATGGAAAGCGTGCTCAGCTTAGAGAAATCCACATCGAGGTTGGCGCGGAAGTTGTAACGGCGGTATTTGAAGTTTGCGTCATCGCCTTGGTCGAAGGTTTTGAAAAGGCCGTCCTGATTGAGCATGCCGACGGAAACGAAATAGCGGGCACGTTCAGTACCACCCGACACATTAATATTATATTGTTCCTGCCATGCGTGGTCATTCATCAAGTACTTGAACCAGTTGGTGCTTGGATAAACGGTAGGCATATCCATATCCTTCCAGTGCTGTATAGCTTCCTTCGAGAACTTCCATCCGTCCTCGGCTACTCCTTCCACTTCCTGAGCATGATTGTAAGCCGTTGCATACTCGTAGGAGTTTGCCGGCTCAAGGAATTTGGAAATCTGCTGAAGACCTACTGAAGTGGTCAGTGTGATGGCAGGCTTGCCTACCTCGCCGCGACGTGTTGTAACGAGAATAACGCCGTTGGCACCACGCACGCCGAAGACTGCCGTAGCGGAAGCGTCCTTAAGAATAGAAATGTCCTGCACCTCGTTCGGGTCTATCTGGCTGAACTCACGCTCTACACCATCGACAAGCACAAGAGGTTCGGCGCTGTTGAACGAACCGATACCACGGATGCGGATAACAGGGTCGTCGGCACCGGGAACGCCGGTATACTGCACCGACTGGAGTCCCGGAAGCTTACCCGAAAGGGTATTGCCAAGCGATGCGGCCGGCGATTTGAGAAGTTCCTTACCTCCTACGTTGGAGACAGAACCCGTCAGCGTCACTTTACGCTGCTGGCCATAGCCGATGACAACCACTTCATCAAGCAGTTCATCATCCGATTCCATGACAACATTAAGAGAAGCTGATGTCACCTTTACTTCTTTCGACTTGTAGCCGACATACGAAAACACCAAGGTTGAACCCTTGGGAACTCCCGACAAAACATAGTTGCCACCGCTATCCGTTATCGTGCCTTTCGACTTGTCTTTAGTCTGCACGGTAGCCCCGATAAGTGGCTCGTTCTGCTCGTCAGTAACACAACCTTGCACTTTTAAAAGATTTTGTGCGAAGGACACTCCCGGTAGCAACAAAGCCAACAAAAGGAGATGTAATCTGCATAACTTTCCCATTAGCATTAGAATTAGAATTAGAATTAAATAAAATCATTAGTGTTAGAACTTCTGCAAATGTATTAATGAATCTTTCCAATAGCGGGTAAAAAATAACATTTGAGGTTTAAAATACGACATAACATCGCATAAGTTTAAAAACTATCAAGAAGGTTTAAAATACATCATACCCCCCAGAAAGCATACTGCCTAAAAAAAGAGAGTCCATCTAACTTCTTAGTTGTTAGACAGTCCCGTTTTTCTACCAGAAAGCACCATTCCTATATTAAAGCAATCTACTGATATATATAGCTTATATAGTCGTCAGTTAGATTTAACAAAAAGTTTATTAGCTATAGTCTTATGAAGCGTGTCGTTACTGTCATCGCCGGCATCGTCCCAGAACATGGCTCCAAGAAGTTCGTTTTCGAGAATATAATCACATTTCAAACCTATTGAGCGAGCGTTGTCGTAGCTGAGGACAAAACGTCCATTCTTGTCGGTCACATAAGGGACCTTTGCCTCGTCGTCCCAACAGTTGGTGTACCCCGAGGGCACCCTTACATTCTTAAAATCTGTGGAGTGGTCGTAAATATCGGTTCCATGACCATAAAAAGGCATACCGAGCACAAGCATCGATGCGGGCACTCCCTTGGCACAGTGCGCCTTGACCGCCATGTCACAGTTAAACCATCCGGGGAATTTTGAAGACTGATATAGGGGAGCATTGTGCTTAGGAGGATTCTCCATGTCGTACGCCATGATGTTGACAAAGTCAATATAGGGCATAACGCCTTCAAAATCGATGTAATCGGCAGAGCATACTGTTGCGAGCGTCAGAAGCTTGTTGCTTCCTATAGCCTGACGAATGTCGCGCATCATCAGGTTGTAGTTGCGAGTGTCGTCGGGTGACGAAGAGATACCTGCCATGTTACTCGTAGGAAATTCCCAGTCTATATCAATGCCGTCGAGACCAAACTCATCAATCACGCGCTTACAGTCGGCAGCAAAAGCGAGGCGATTGTCGGCATCTGCTGCCATCTCACTGAAGTTGCCACTGCCCCAACCTCCTATCGACAAGAGCACCTTCAAGTGGGAGGCTTGCTTCTTCAAGGCAACAACCGACCTCAGACGTTCCTCGTTGGAGATTCCGATACCACGGAATGTTCCCTGCACATACCCGAAGGCATAATTGATATGGGTAACATATTCCGGCTTCACCTCGTGATTTGACCATGAGGTGACATAACCGACAACTATTTTGTCGGTAGAACCAGGAATGGGATTTGGCTCCTCTATCACTGGCTCGTCCGGAAGAGATGGAAGTTCTTTCAGCTCATCGCCCTTTGAAGAGCATGATATCATCGAAATAATCATGAGCAGTATCATTGAAAAGTTTTTCATAATAAAATAGTATTAGTTTATAAATAAAGAGTTATTCAATTACTCCGGAGAGACATTGTTGGTTTCAATACGTCATTAACTTTTTTAGTAAATTCTTTAGATAACCAATAAGCTCCTATACCACGGATATCTTCAATGGAAGCACCAAATTTTACAATATATTTTCCTTTGGCACTTACCCAACTTTGTATACTTTCGTCAAAAGAAGCCAAATCGTAGTCGGATACATTGAATATCAGTATTTCACTCTCACCAGGTTGCAATAGTTTAGTTTTAGCAAAAGCTTTCAATTCACAAGCTGGTTTTTCCAGTCCACCGGCAGGAGCGGAGACATAGAGTTGAACGCTTTCACGCCCTGCCACTTTACCAATATTCTTTACGCGGATACTAGCTTTGAAACCTTTACCGGTAGCTTTTACAACAGAATTGTCATAAGAAAATTCCGTGTAGCTCAATCCGTAACCAAAAGGATAAGAAACCGGTCTGTTTACAGTATTAAAATAACGGTAACCGATATTGATACCTTCTTTGTGCAGAGTATAGTCTATATTTTCACGTCCGGCACTACCTCTTTGTCCTTTATATCCATTGAGTGGAAAGTTACGTGAAGAAGGATGATCCATGACAGTGATAGGAAAAGTCATGGCCAGCTTTCCTGATGGATTTTCTTTACCCAGCAATACATCTACTACAGAGTTTCCTCCTTCCTGACCAGGCTGCCATGCCAACAGAATAGCATCGGGAAGACTTTTCCATGAAGCAGTTTCAACAACACCACCCACATTGAGCACTACAATCACCTTCTTGTCAAGGGCATGAAAAGCGTTGCAGAGGTCACTTAGCAGATTCTGTTCAACTTCACTCAGATTAAAATCGTTTTCAATCGTGCGGTCATTACCTTCTCCAGCCTGACGACCGATGGTAAGGATAGCCACATCAGCTTCCTTGGCTTGATAAACGATACAATCTTTGCTGACAGGCATTTCCAGTATATCCTTTTCTTCACCATAATAACCTTGAGATTTGCCACGGTCGCAACGGTTCTTGGCACGTTGGTAGTCGAGGTATTTATTATATAGCTCTTCCAGATTTCCTGTGGTTTCAAATTCGGCATTATTAAGGCCTTGTTGCATATTCACAACATAAGGCTTAACGACATTACCCGAACCAGTGCCACCTGCCCAGAAGTTGTAAGAGGTACAACCGAAGAGTGCGACTTTTTTCACGTTTCTCAATGGCAATGCGCCATTATCGTTTTTGAGCAACACCATACCTTCGGCGGCCGATTGGCGAGCAAGGAGAGCGTGAGCTTTCAGATCTGGGTTATCGCTATATTTATATCCTCTGAAATGAGGGGTTTTAACAATGTAGTTCAGCATTCGTTTTACACAAATATCAATGTCTGCCACAGAAAGTTGGTTGGTCTTCACTTTGTCGAGAAGGTCATCCACTTGCTTTTGCTCGCCCGGCTGCAGGTGGTCATTGCCGGCATGTATCTGGGCAGCAGTGTTGCGAAGCCGAATCCAGTCGCTCATTACGATACCGTCGAACCCCCATTCGTCACGTAAAACGGTGGTCAGCAGTTCGTAATTTTCCTGGGTATAAGGACCGTTCAGACGATTGTAGGAGGACATGATGGTCCATGGGTGGCTTTCTTTCACAGCTATTTCAAAACCTTTCAGGTAGATCTCGCGCAGCGCGCGTTGGGAAACAATCTCGTTTACTTCCGTACGATTCGTTTCCTGGCTGTTGACGGCAAAATGCTTCGGACAAGCTCCTACACCATTACTTTGGACACCGCGAATATAGGCAGCGGCAATTTTGCCAGTCAATACAGGATCTTCAGAGAAATATTCATAGTTACGACCACAAAGCGGTGAACGGTGTATGTTCATCCCCGGTGCCAACACAACATCTACGCCATATTCCAAAATCTCATTACCTATTGCCTGGCCGATGGTTTCTACCAGCCCTGTGTTCCACGAGCAGGCGAGCAGAGAACCTATGGGAAATCCTGTGGCATAATAATTCTTCTTGCTATCTGGACGCGTCACAACAACAGCACCGGCAGGACCATCGGCAAGTCCGGTGGCAGGAATACCCAACCGGGGAATTACCTGAGTAAATCCGGAAATACTGGAATCCATCACACGAGGAGCCTTATCCAGCTTCTCATATCCTCCAAAAAGATAATCGTTACGCCCCACCAGAAGATTTACTTTTTCTTCCAAAGTCATGGAATCCACAATCTGATCAATATTATCGACTCGCAAAGTCAATGATTGGGCATTTACATGCCCGGTGCAGGAAAACAATAGCGCACCCACAATTAAATTTCTCACTTGCATAGCTTTTATATTAAAGTTTTTTTTGCGCTATAAAAGTAAAGTACAACATGTGGAGCGAGGTTGACAATTAGTCATATAAGGTATATTATTTATCAAAAAAGTCTCTTACCAGCATCATCATACTAATAAATAGCCATTCCCCTATTCCAAATGCCTTTTGAACGGGGCATTCCTCCGACATCGAGGAGCAAGGGCTCGGCACCGGGGAACACCCCCTTTGGCACCGAGGAGCGGCATGGAGTATCTCTCTAACAAGGAATCAAAGATACCGTACAATGACTGCAAATGGTATTTGAAACGTAAATCGAAGATGAAGAAATAAAACAAAGCTCCCGTATCGTGGCCTGACAACAAGCACGATACGGGAGATACTAAATACCTATTACAAACAATTACCTTAACGATAATCCGTTACCTGAAAAACTATTCTATAAAAAACAACCTGTCCATACTTTGTAAGCCTCTGTCATTTGGAAGCTCGGGCACACGTCATTTACCCAATGTCCACGAAATGGCATTGTGCAACATTGCGGTGAAATCATCCGACTTGAACAGCTTCGGGCTGTGCCCCATCTGGAAATAGACATTACGGGCCTTCACTTTTTCATTGACCCATACCACCGGATGGTCACCCATCTTCACATCCGAAGCAGGGGTATAGGTGGATTCGTCCACATTCGCCAATACACGTACATTGGGGCGCGGACTCTTGTCGTATGTGTACCACTCGTCATCGGGGAGGACGAACGAGGCATCCACATTCTTCATCACAGGGTGCTCCTTGTCTTCCACCACTACCGTGCCGTCGGCAAGCGGAGCAATGTAGTTACGGAAACGGATGCCCCCCATAAAATCGCTGAACCACTGCCACAAAGGATACCCGTCAAACTCTCCAAGCAACGTGGCATGATGGAAGCCTATCCAGCCGCCACGACCTTCATTGATGTAATCCACAAAATTCTGCTCCGCCTCCTTGGGCCATGTATAAGGCGGAAAGTCCAGCTGGATGACAAGATCCGTACCGTCCAGCACACTCTTTTGTGCCAAAAGGCCGGCATTGTTCAGCACTTGAATCTGCAGGTTCTGAACCTTACTTTCATCTACCAGCCATTTCAATGCTGCATCCGAGAAAGGCTTGTGTTGTCCGGCACTCTCAGTGAGTACCAATACCCGGTAGGTCTTATCATAAAAAGGCTTGCGTTCTATCAGGTTCTCATAGACGGTACGGCGCAAGTCACCCTGCTCGTTGTCTCCGTCATAATCCCAATACATACCTCCCAACAGGTTTTGCTTCAGAATATACTGGCACTTGATGGCCAATGAACGCGGATTCTCATAACCGAAAACGAGTGTATCGTTCTTATTCACCAGGTAAGGTACCCGGGCCGTCTCGTCCCAACATTCACGGAATCCTTTGGCATATCCCACCTTGTTGAAGTCTTGAAAATTGGGATATTCCTTTCCACCGCGGCCATAGAAAGGCATCCCCATCACCAGCTTGTCGGCAGGCACACCGGCAGCCAAATGAGCCTTCACAGCCTTGTCACCCGTCATCCGGCCACTGTTGTCCGAAGAGTAGAGAGCAGAATGGTGCTTAGGGGCATTTCCCATATCGTATGACATGATATTCACGAAATCAATATAAGGAAGAATAGCCTGGAAATCAATATATTCACCGGAAGCCACCGTAGCAAGGGTCAACAACTTCTTCGGGCCGATGGCCTTACGGATGTCCCGCATCAGTAATGTAAAGTTCTTCGTGTCGTCAGGAGAAGAAGAAATGCCGGCGGCATTACTCGTAGGATACTCCCAATCGATGTCAATACCATCCAGCCCATACTCTTTCACCACCCGTCGGCAATCTTTGGCAAATGCCTTGCGGTATTTCTCATTCGCGGCCATCTCACTGAAACGTCCGCTGCCCCATCCACCGATGGATAACAGTACATTCAAATCCGGCTTCTGCTTTTTCAATTCCACCATCTGTCTCAAGCGCCCTTCATTGGCAATACCTACACCATCAAAGGTCTCATCGACATGCCCAAAGGCATAATTAATGTGAGTCATGTACTTAGGGTCAGGAATAACGTGACTCCAGGAAGTAACATAAGCCACGACCACTTTACCGTCAAGCGGAATCTCCGATTCGTCCGCAGCCCTCAGATTGCCGCACGACACCAGAACAGCCAGTACGGACAAAACAATCAATCTAAAATTTTTCATATTACTAATATTTATTTAAAACAGGCTCTAAGCTTCGCAAGCCATTTATCCACGGTTATTATGGACAAACAAGCATCAATCAGCTGTCTGACGGACCCGTGAACCTATCAATGCATAATACAACATAAATGCTTCTCCAAAAAGAACGATGAACCATGACCATCTCCAGCCTCCAAGGACATCGGCAAGCACTCCCTGCAACAAGGGCAATATGGCACCGCCTACCACTCCGATCATGAACACACCCGAAGCCACCGAAGTGTATTTTCCCAAATGGGCAACGGACAATGTAAAGATAGCTCCCCACATGATGGAATGAAACAGACCTACTGCCGTGAGCAGCCACGGATTATTCAGAAGAATAGCCAGCAAAGCAAGTACTCCTGCCGATACCGTAGTAACCGTCAACTGCACGCGGGGAGAAATCCTGCTCAGGCTGCTCCCCACCAGGCGGCCCACAAGCATACCACCCCAATAGAGCGTAGCCATCAGTGCCGGAGAAGCATAATCCATCTCGATGGCATACAGATTGATATTGGCCCCGATACAGACTTCCACTCCTACATAAAAGAAGATAGCCACCACGCCCAATGTCAGATGACGGAAGGACCATACACTTTTTTCCAGCTTTTCTCCCTTCTCTACCCTGGTTCCTTGGATATCGGGCAAAGACAATTTCATCAACAACAATACAATCAAAGAAATAACAGCCATCAATACCAGGAACGGAACCATCAGCTGGTCAATCTGAATGTCCTCCATAGACAGACCGCCGAACACGACACCGGTCACGAAATAAGGAGCAAGCGTAGTTCCCACAGAATTGGCGGAACCACCTATAGCCAAACGCTGAATGGACTGGGTACCCTTGACATGGCAAGCCGTCAGATAAGGATTTATAACCACTTGCAGAATGGTGGCCGAAGCCCCTACCACGAAAGAACCCAGTAAGAAAATCAAGAACCCTCCAGGGATAACATTATTTCCTGCGTGCCAATTCGCTTCCGGAAAGTGCACAGTGAAATAGGAAGAGGCAAAAAACAAACCAAGCCCCACAATCATCACCAGCAATCCACGCATCAATGTCCCTTTATACCCGTATTTGCTAATCCACGACGAGCCTACCCCTCCACAAACCGGATAAGCAAGGAACCAGGAGAAAGTAATCAAAGTGGCAAAAGTATTTTTCAACCCACCCACTTCCGAAAGAAAAGTTTCTTTCAGAGGACCCTGAAACTGAGTATTGGCAGTCGTAAGGAAACCTACAATAAAGAACAAGAACACCATCGTGATGAATGGCCCCATATAGTTTATTTGTTTTTCTTGTTGTGTCATAGTATTTTGATTATTAATTCAAATAATTAGTTATCAGCCGCCTGCAAGGCGACTTAGCAGTTAAGCATGCTTGCCGCCGCCTCATCCAGCAGAAATTCACAGTTGGGATGAAGCTGAAGGATGGAAGCAGGAACATCTGTTGTCACAGGCCCTTCAAGCATCCGCTTGACAATATCCGCTTTATTAGTCCCTTTGGCAACCAGCACAATCCGGCGTGCCTGCATGATGTTCTTTATTCCCAAAGTAGCTCCTCCCAGCTCGTTATCGGGGGGAGTACCCGTTTCTCTACGGATGCGTTCTTCCAGTTCCACATTCATCCGGGTCACCCATGCTTCACCGCCAAAGGGAGATTCCGGCTGGTTGAATCCCAGATGCCCGTTCTCACCCAACCCTAAAATCAGCAAATCAATACCGCCACGGTTCGCGATTTCCTGCTGGAAATCCCTGCATGACTGTTCAAAATCATCGGAGATGGTAGGCAGCATCAGGAAATTCTCTTCCTTGATGCCCAATGTATCCATCAACTCCGTTTTCAGCATCGTGTAGCATGCTCCGTCATATTCGCGCGGCACATTCGTCACCTCATCCAATCCGAAGAAAGTAACGGTATCCACCTTAAACGGATATTTAGTATAGATTTCTCCCACCAACCGATGAAGATTGCCGGTAGTACGTCCCGTCGAAAGTCCTATCACACTCTCCGGTTCATTCAACATCTGCCCGATGATGCGCCATGCAGCCGTGCAGTCAAACTCCTTTTCATTCTTTGTTATTGTTATTTTCATATTCTTAATCATTAATTCCTAATCACATATTCATCGCCACCGCACCGGCCCCCAGAAGCCCGATAAATCCGGGATTCAGTTTCGTAATGACAACCCCGTTGCTGACAAAACGCATGGTCGTAGGATGAAGTTTCTCCAGAATCTTCTCGTGCATATATCCGTCGGCCACAATGCCTCCACCCAACACCACCGTGTCCGGGTCAATCACACGTACCAGATTCATGATAAGATTGGCAAGCGCCTCAGCTGCATTCTCCACCAGCACCGTACAGAGAGGGTCACCTTTCTGACTAAGTGCAAACACCTCACTCACAATCACCCGTTCCCCTTTTTCAGCCGGAATATGCAGGCCGGTCTCATACTGGTTGCGGAGCAGACGGGCACAATTGTCAAAACCTATGCCGGCAGCAATCGCCTCCACACAGTCCATCCGTCCACAACCGCATTTAATGCCTATGTTCACACCTACACGCACGTGTCCCACTTCGCCGGCATTGAAATGGCTGCCACGGATTTGTCTCCCATTTATCACCGTACCCACGGCAATGCCTGTACCTACATTTACGTATATAAAGTTTTTGGAAATTTGTCCGAATCCCCAGACACGTTCGGCTCTTGTAGCGCTCTTCACATCATTGTCTATATGGCAAGGCATACCATATATATCCGACAGTTCCTTTGCCAACTCAATCCGCTGTGTCCTGCTCGGGTCAATCTGCAGCCAGACACCTTCGTTGGGATCTACACGCCCTATCAGCCCAACACCCATCGCTACCGGTTTCTGGTCATACCAGCCCACGGTACGGATATAATCATCGAGCGACGACTTGATGATTTCCAGCGCAGCCTGCTGATTAAAGTAACCGGAGTCATATTTCTTATACCTCAAAATGTTGCCACGGCTATCCATTTCGCCAATCAGCAACTTCGTGCCTCCTAAATCAAGACCTAAATACGTTTCCATTTTTTATATGCGTTTTTTAATATTGTTTACTGTCCACAATATTACGCACTATCAGGGAGACAAGGGTTTATTCTCTGACAAAAAAGGTTTAATACTTGTCAGCGGTGGTTCAAAAGCAGTCTTCATGGCTCTAAATTTTGCTGGGACTGGTACCAAACTGCTTTTTGAAGCATGTACTGAAATATTTCGGGTCAGAAAATCCGACCATATTCGCCACTTCCCCTATCGAATATTTCCGGGAAACCAGCAGCTCTTTTGCCTTGTTCAAACGGACAATGCGGATGAAGTCATTCGGTCCCTGCCCGGTCAGCGTCTTTATCTTATTGTAGACAGAAGTGCGGCTCATGCCCAGCATCCGGCAGAAGTCATTGATGGAGAATTCCGAATCGGACAACTCCTCCTCAATCACTTTCATAACCTTGTCCAGGAACTCCTTGTCCAACTGGCTGGTATAGTCTGTCTCTTCGGGCTGCGCATCCATCGCCAACACGGTTTCGCGCAAATGCTGCCTATTCTGAAGAATATTCCTGATACGCACTTTCAGCACAGACAAGTCGAAAGGCTTGATGATGTAGTCATTGGCACCGGCCTCCAGTCCGAAGATGATATTTTCCCTCTCACTCAGTGCGGTCAGTAATATAATAGGTATATGGCTTGTATCTACCGATGATTTCAGAATCCGGCACAATTCATCACCTTCCAGTACCGGCATCACAATGTCCGAGATAATGATATCAGGATTGATTTCCCTTGCCGTCTCCAATGCCTTTCCGCCGTCGGGCACGGCAACTACCTTATATTCGGAAGACAAGCTGTCCACCAGATACTCCCTCATATCCGCATCGTCCTCCGCCAGAAGAAGGACATTCTTCCCGGCACGTTCCGTTTCTTCATGCACAGCCCCGGTAGCGGCCTGAGCTTCTTCCCGGCCGTCAGCCTTCGCTTCCACCGCCACGCTCGCCTTTATCCTCTGCGGGAAAGTTACCGTAAACGTAGTTCCCTGTCCCTCCACGCTACTGAAAGAGATGGTGCCGTGATGCTGTTTCACAATGCGGCGCGTAATCATCAGACCGATGCCCGAACCGGTTTCCTCAAAGTTCATGGCATTCTGGGCTCTATAATATTCGTGGAAAATATTGCCCTGCTCCTCTTTCGGAATGCCGATACCCGTATCCTTCACTTCAATAGTCCACTTCTTTCTTGCAGTCTTCACTAGTATGTGAATGACTCCCTTCTCTGTATACTTCAAGGCATTGGAGAGCAGATTGTCTATGATATGATCCATCTTCTCCCGGTCAATCCAAACCTTGGGCATATCCGGCTCCACCTCCAACTCTATCCCGACGCTCTTCTGCATGGCGGCTAAGTGAAACTCCGCCATTTTTTCCTCCAGATAAGCCTTAATGTCGTATGGAGAAACCTTCAGACACTCCTCGGCATGCAGTTCCGTTTTCTGCAACTCAAGCAGTTGAGTAATCATTCCCATCAGTTTTTTCCACATTCTTCATTGCCACCGCAACGGTTTTCTTACCCTGCTCCGGAAGTCCCTCCTGCGCTTCGAGCTCGCTCAGCGGAGCCTTTATTAAAGTAACCGGGGTACGAATGTCATGAGCTATGCTGATAAAAGAACGTATCTTGTCCCTTATACGCCCCTCGTTCACCTTATGCCTCCTATACTGCAAAAACATGTAGACAAAGACAGACAACAAGATGAAATAGATGAGCAACGCCCACCACGAAACCCAGTAAGGGCTATGAACGACAATGTCCAGACTTCTTTCTCCCACCTGCCGCCCGGTGTACTTATCAAACGCCCGCAAGCGAAATACATACCTACCGGACGATAGATTCATATAGCTCACGTTACGCACCGAATTGGAGTGTTCCCACTCCTCATTGTAGTTTTCGAGCCTATACTCATACCTGATACGATGCGGGACTGCAAAGTTGATGGCAGAGAAGGAAATAGAGAAGGAGTTTTGATTATACTTCAAATCTATTTTCCGGGTATCATTGATATTCGTTTGCAAAAGAGAGCCTTTCATTCCCGCTTTGACCGATTCATAAAGCAGTTTAAAGTCTGTCAGAATCAGCTCAACGGGTGCATGAGTCCCCAAGTCCAAAGACGGGAGAAAGGAAAGAACCCCTTCTGCGGTGCCGAAAGCAAGACATCCATTCTTCAACTTAAGGGCAGCATTCGGATTGTAATATCCCCAGCTGACATCCAAAAAATCATTGGCACTGATGATAATATCCCGGGAGCAGTCCAAGCAATACAATTCCTTCTCCGTACTGAACCAGATACGCCCTTCGTTATCCTCCAGCAGGCTGTTGATGGAATTGGAAACCAGATTGTCATCTACGGTATAGGCATGCGCCTCTTTCCCATCCGGCCCAACACGTATAAGGCCTTCCCCGTCTGTAGCCAGCCAGGTATCGCCGGATGAGGACTGCATCAGGCAACGGACAGGATAATGCAGAGAGATGTCTCCAAACGTCTGATGCCACTGCGTGTCTCCCGACTTCTTATCAAAGACGGCCAACCCACTGCAACCGGCAATCAGTAATGAGCCCCCCCTACCCGGCTTTATGTCACCTATGCAATCAATCGGGTAATATGTATAAGTATCCGTCCGTATATCGTAACGGGTAAACTCTCCTTCAATACCACCGAACCAGACATAATCCCCTTCCGCATAAATGGCATAAACATAGTCGGTGGCTATTCCCTTCTCCGGATGTGCATTTCTTTTCTCTTTCTTCTGTACCCGTCCGGTCCGTTTATGAATACAATAGACACCGATACCATAGCCACCTACCCAGATGTTTCCCCCGGAGTCTTCGGCAAGCGCCAATACCACTTTGCCACTATATTCCGTACCGTCCAGATAGTGGGTCCATTTGCGTGACCGAGGTTGATAGAGGCTGACGCCGTTGTTTGTACCATACCAATAATCTCCCTCCGAGTCCTGAAACATCACATTTACATGGTCCGACTTCAGGGAATTATCATTATTGCGTTCGTGCCTGATTCTATAGACATCCGGCATCTCCGGATCCAGATAGCTGATGCCATTCGTAGAAGTGCCAATCCATACAACTCCGGATTCATCCACACAAATATCGGATACCGTATTACCACTCAAGCTTTTGTCATCATCCCCGTTATTCATATAATGGTTCAAAAGTTCTCCGGTAGCGACATCCATGCAGAAAACACCCGCACCGTCGGCTCCCACCAGCAGCAAATTATCCTTTGTCCTTGCAAACGAACGGATAGGTACATGAGGAATCCGGTCATTCAAGGAATGTATTTGCCCTTCGGGACCGTCAAGCACAAATACGCCGTTTGAAAAGGTACCGATGAACAGCTTCGCTCCGAAGACATAGAGCGATTCCACATGCATCTCTGTATGCAGGTCAACCGGCCTCGTCTCAAAAGACGAAGAACCTGCCGCTCCTGCCTTCGTCAGCCGGAAGACACCCTTGTCGGTGCCTGCAAAAAACACTTCATCTTCCATTTGGACCATGCAACGGACAGATTGCCCCTTCAATCCGGCAAAAGACAGTCCTGCACTTTCTTCCCAAGAATAAAGCCCCTTCGACATACACAACCACAAACGGTTTTCGTCATCAAACAGCATATTATACAATACCGGAGAAGGCAGGTAATCGGCCAAGTCCACACGCAATTGGAAAGAGTCCGTCAGTTTGTTGTATGCATAGATTTTTCCATTCTTCAATGCAACCCAGACAATACCCTCCTTATCACACATCATGGTAGTGGAAGACTGGATATTGTCCCTGGAATCAACCATTCCGTCCAGCTTGTAATGCTTGATTTCATTCCCGTCATAACGATCTATCCCGACATGAGTATACACCCAGACAAATCCGGCCGAATCCTTGTTTATCTGGAATACTTGCCGACTGCCCAATCCCTCCTTGATACCCAAGGTACGGAATGAACCGGCAAACAAGTCAGCGGACAAAAAAACGAACACCCATAACAGCAGAAATGTACATGCAACGGATTTATATGGAAACGGATATGGAGCAGACATAGGTCATATATTGTTTTTCGGATGCAATATTACGCATAAATATAAAAAAATCGGTCGAAAAACTATCCGAATAGGTTCGATTTCTATTACTTTTGCCTTCCGAAACCAACAAATCATGAGAAGCCATGCTCAGTAAGTTCAAATTAAACCAGCTCTATTTCAAGGACACACAGTTTGCCAACCTCATGACACGGCGCATTTTCAACGTCCTTCTGATAGCCAATCCTTACGATGCTTTCATGCTGGAAGATGACGGCCGCATCGACGAAAAGATATTCAATGAATACACTTCGCTCTCCTTGCGCTACCCTCCCCGTTTCACGCAGGTTTCCACTTGCGAGGAGGCGCTGACACAGCTGTCCTCCATCTCTTTCGACCTCATCATCTGCATGCCGGGCACGGGAGACAACGACAGCTTCGACGTGGCACGATACATCAAAAACCTGTATGAACAGATTCCGATGGTGATACTTACCCCTTTCAGCCACGGCATCACCAAGCGTATTGCCAATGAAGACCTCAGTCCCTTTGAGTATGTGTTCTGCTGGCTGGGAAACACCGACTTGCTGGTTTCCATCATCAAGCTGATAGAGGACAAGATGAACCTGGAGCACGACGTCAACGAAGTGGGTGTGCAGCTCATCCTGCTGGTGGAAGACGGCATCCGCTTTTACTCCTCCATCCTGCCCAATCTGTATAAATTCGTATTGAAGCAGAGCCAGGAATTCTCTACTGAAGCACTGAATGCCCACCAGCGCACGCTGCGCATGAGGGGACGTCCCAAAATTGTACTGGCACGTACCTATGAAGAAGCCTTTGGCATCTACCAAAAATATAAGAATAATATATTAGGTGTCATCACCGACGTACGCTTCCCCCGCGTAGAACGGGGCGAGAAGGACGGACTGGCCGGTATCAAGCTCTGTGCCGCCATCCGCAAGGAAGACCCGTTTGTACCCCTTATCATACAGTCCAGCGAATCGGACAACGCAGCGTATGCAGCCAAATACGATGCCGCCTTCATCGACAAGAATTCCAAAAAGATGGATGTGGACCTGCGCCGTATTGTATCAGACAATTTCGGCTTCGGCGACTTTATCTTCCGCAACCCGGACACGCTGGAAGAGATTGCCCGCGTAAAGAATCTCAAAGAGCTGCAGAACATTCTTTTTGCTGTTCCGGCAGAATCATTCCTTTACCACATCAGCCGCAACCACGTCAGCCGCTGGCTCTACTCACGTGCCATGTTTCCCGTGGCAGAGTTCCTGCGGCCCATCACCTGGAATAGCTTGCAAGACGTGGATGCCCACCGTAAAATTATCTTCGAGGCTATCGTGAAATACCGCAAGATGAAAAACCAGGGAGTAGTGGCAGTCTTCAGGCGCGACCGCTTTGACCGATACTCCAACTTTGCCCGTATTGGCGACGGTTCGCTGGGAGGCAAGGGGCGCGGACTGGCTTTCATCGACAACCTGGTGAAGCATCACCCCGAGTTCGAAGAGTTTGAGAATGCCCGTGTCGCCATCCCCAAGACCATCGTGCTCTGTACCGATGTGTTCGACGAGTTTATGGATACCAACAATCTGTATCAGATAGCCTTGTCCGATGCCGACGATGACGTCATCCTGCGCTACTTCCTCAAAGCAAAGCTGCCCGACCGCCTGGTGGAGGACTTCTTCACCTTCTTCGACGTGGTGAAGTCGCCCCTTGCCATCCGTTCGTCCTCGTTGTTGGAAGACTCGCACTACCAACCCTTCGCCGGTATCTACAACACCTATATGATTCCCTATCTGGACGACAAGTACGAGATGCTGCGCATGCTGAGCGATGCCATCAAGGGAGTATATGCTTCGGTCTACTTCCGCGACTCGAAGGCATACATGCAGGCAACGAGCAATGTTATCGACCAGGAAAAGATGGCTGTCATCCTGCAAGAGGTAGTGGGCAACCAGTATGGTGACCGCTACTACCCCAGCATGTCCGGCGTGGCACGTTCGCTCAACTACTACCCCATCGGCGACGAGAAGGCGGAAGAAGGTATCGTCAATCTGGCACTCGGCTTGGGCAAATATATTGTGGACGGCGGCATGACGCTCCGCTTCTCGCCCTATCACCCCAACCAGGTGCTGCAAACCAGCGAAATGGAGATTGCCCTCAAAGAGACTCAGACCCGCTTCTATGCCCTCGACCTGCGCAATGCCGGTCACGACTTCTCCATCGACGACGGCTTCAACCTGCTGAAACTGCACGTCAAAGAAGCGGAAAAGGACGGAGCACTGAACTACATAGCCTCCACCTACGACCCTTACGACCAGATTATCCGCGACGGGCTTTATCCCGGCGGACGCAAAGTCATCACCTTTGCCAACATCCTGCAACACGACGTATTCCCCCTGCCACGCATCCTGCAACTGGCTTTGAAATACGGAGAGCAGGAGATGCGCCGTCCCGTAGAGATAGAGTTTGCCGCCACCATGAGCCGCGAGAAGGACAAAACCGGCACCTTCTACCTGCTGCAAATCCGCCCGATAGTCGACACCAAGGAGATGCTGGATGAAGACCTTACCGCCATTCCGGACGACCAGGTACTGCTCCGTTCCAACAACTCATTGGGACATGGCATCATGAACGAGATACATGACATTATCTATGTGAAGACAGACGACTATAGTGCCTCCCACAACCAGGAGATTGCCTGGGAGATAGAGAAGCTGAACCAGCAGTTCCTGGACGAAGGCCGCAACTATGTCCTTGTAGGTCCCGGACGCTGGGGTAGCAGTGACACCTGGCTCGGCATCCCCGTGAAGTGGCCGCACATCAGCGCTGCCCGCGTGATAGTGGAAGCCGGACTGACCAACTACCGGGTAGACCCCAGCCAGGGAACCCACTTCTTCCAGAACCTGACCTCCTTTGGAGTGGGATACTTTACCATCAACGCCTTTATGAATGACGGCGTATACAACCAGGAATTCCTGAATGCACAGCCTGCCGTACACGAGACGAAGTACCTGCGGCATGTACATTTCCACCAGCCGATGGTGGTAAAGATGGATGGCAAGAAGAAACTGGGAGTGGTGCTGATGCCCGAAGAATAAATCAGTCCGTCAGCCGGTGCAGCACAATCATCACCACCTCTGCGGGGGCAAACATGCGGATGGCCTTCTGCGAAGTGCCGATGCCGTTGGTGACAATCATCGGGATGTTCTTTGAGTTGTACTTCAGCCCGGAGAGGAACCGCTGCCCGTAGTGCGAGGGGACTATCGGTGCATAAAGCCCGAACAGCGTCACCTGCCCGCCATGCGTGTGTCCGGCCAGGATGAGATCGGAGTTTGTCACCGGGACGTCCTCGGCATAGTCTGGCGTATGCGTCAGCAGGATTACGAAATCGTCGGGCGAAAGGCCGAGTGTGGGCGATGTGCCGTTCTTGCCCAAGTCGAAAGGATTGCGCACGCCCGCCACAAGAATCCGCTCACCGCCACGCCGCAGGGTGTCCACCTTATGCTCCAGCAGATGCATGCCATAATGCCTCATTTCGCGCACGATGTCGTCATAGCAAGCCTCGTAGTCATTGTTGCCAAGCACGGCATAGGTGCCCAACGGCGTCTTCACTTGCGCCAGGGCAGCCATGACGGGCGGCACGTACTGGCAGCCTTCGTGAAAGTCACCGCCAATCAGCAGCACGTCGGCCTTCTGGTCTATGAGCAGGCGGACCAGGTCCTTCAATCCCTCCTCCTTCAGCAGGCTTTTGTAGTGCAGGTCGGAGACAAAGGCGATGCGGAAGCCCTCGAAGGCGGCAGGCACGTCGCGATGCGTGAAGTCGTACGTCTTAATGCGGCTGACGCCCTTATAGGCCGAGCCTACGTGGGTGGTTTTCGATGTGATTCTTGTACCTCGCTGCACAATTACCTTTTGTACCGGTGCCGTTTTCTTTATCTGCTGTTTCTTTACCTCGCCCTTCGCCGGCTGGCGGCGGACATTACGCAAATCAGACTGGTCAAAGGTGAACATCGGCGAAAGGCGGGCAGGCAACCCGATAGTATCGCCAAGCTGCGTGCTGTCTGCCTGCATGACTGGCTGCGGCAACGACACGGTAATCATCCGCTTGGAACGGCAGGAAGACAAGAGCAGCAGAGAAAGAATGGATATGTAGACTAACTTCTTCATCATAAGTGGGTACAAATATAGGGATTTTCAGTATTTTTGCTGGCAGATGCCGAACTAAATTGGAACTACGATGAACGAGATTAAACAGAATTCACCCTACGCATGGTTTCTCGCCGCCCGCCCCAAGACGTTGACGGGAGCCATCATCCCGGTATTGCTGGGCAGTGCCCTTGCCTTCAGCGACGGACAGTTCAAGACCGCACCCGCCCTGCTGTGCGCCCTCTTTGCCTGCGGCATGCAGATTGCCGCCAACTTTATCAACGACCTCTTCGACTTCCAGAAAGGGACCGACCGTCGGGAAGACCGGCTGGGGCCGCAGCGCGCCTGCGCCGAAGGTTGGATTACGCCGGCAGCCATGAAAACCGGCATCGGCATCGCACTGACACTGTCGTGCCTGGCAGGGCTGGCAGTGCTGTTCACCGTCTGGGGGCAGCTGCCCCACGGAGGCTGGGAACTGGTGGTGCTGGGCGTGGTGTGCATACTGTTTGCTTTCCTCTATACCACGCTGCTCTCCTATCGGGGCTGGGGCGACGTACTGGTGCTGGTGTTCTTCGGCTTCGTGCCCGTATGCGGCACCTACTACGTGCAGGCCTATACGCTGAATATGGATGTGGTGGTGCTGTCGCTCGTCAGTGGCCTCGCCATAGACACCTTGCTGATGGTGAACAACTATCGCGACCGCGAGCAGGATGCCGTGAGCGGCAAGTGTACGCTGGTGGTACGCTACGGCAAGAAGTTCGGTGAGAATATGTATCTGGCACTGGGCATCGCCGCCGTGCTGCTCTGCTTCTGGTTTGTCTACACGGGCAAGCTGACTCCGCTGGAATTTATCTGGGCTCCCTGCGTCTATCTCTATATGCACGCACTGACGTGGCGCAAAATGATACAGATAGGTAGCGGTAAAAAGCTGAACAGCATACTGGGCGAGACGTCGCGCAATATGCTGTTCTTAGGATTACTGTTAGCGGTGGCGCTGAATTGAGGGGTCAGGGGTTAAGGATTAGCAGTTAGCTGCAACCCTAATCCTTAATCCCTAATCCTTAATCCCTAAACCTTAACCTCTACCTCCATACATCTGTTCGTAATACTTCTGATAATCACCGCTGGTCACTTCTTCCACCCACGGCTGGTTGTTCAGGTACCATTCAATGGTCTTGACGATGCCGACCTCGAACTTCGTCTCCGGATACCAGCCCAGGGCATTGGTAATCTTTGTGGGGTCGATGGCATAACGCTGGTCGTGACCTAGGCGGTCTTTGACGAAGGTGATAAGGTCTTCGTTTATCCAGCTGATGTCAATCGTGCCGTCGGCGGCTTTTACTTGTTTCTTCAGCACTGCACGGTAACGGGGTTCTTCCTCCATCAAGCGGCGGACGGTGGCAATAGTCAGCTTCACGATTTCAAGATTGGTCTTTTCGTTGTGACCGCCTACGTTGTAGACTTCGCCTTCCACACCCTCGCGGACAACCAGGTCGATAGCTTTGCAGTGGTCTTCCACGTAGAGCCAGTCACGCACGTTACTGCCGTCGCCATAGACGGGGAGGTTCTTGCCTTCGAGAATATTCTTGATGATAAGCGGAATCAGCTTTTCGGGGAAGTGATAAGGACCGTAGTTGTTGGAACAGCGGGTGATAGTGACGGGCATCTTATAGGTATCGTGATAGGCCATCACTACCATATCGGCACTCGTCTTGCTGGCGCTGTAAGGGCTGTGCGGGCAGAGCGGGGTTTGCTCTGTGAAGTAGCCTTCGGCACCAAGTGAGCCGTAAACTTCGTCGGTAGACACTTGATGGTAACGAACGCCTTTGCGCCAAGTGGGATAACCGGACTCGTCCTTACCCGTGACCCAGGCACGGCGGGCGGCATCGAGCAAGTTTTGTGTACCCAGGATGTTGGTCATCAGGAAAAGCTGGGGATTCTCTATGCTACGGTCTACGTGGCTCTCGGCAGCAAAATTCACTACGTAATCGAATTTATACTTGGCAAACAGTTCGTCGGCAAGCACGCGGTCGCAGATGTCACCTTTTACAAAAAAGCAACGTTCATCGTCAATGTCATTGGCAATGGTGCCCAGATTGCCTGCGTAGGTCAAGGCATCCAGTATCACCACTTTAATATCATTATGTTTTGCCAGGATATATTTAATATAGTTGGCGCCGATAAAACCGGCGGCACCGGTTACGAGATAAGTCTTCATGAGAATTAAAAATTATAAATTAAAAATTAAAGTCAGCGGGCCTTTATAGGAGAACTATTCTCCTTCTCTTTTTGGGGAACAAAGAGTTCATCGCTTCGATTCAGCCAGTTCCATCAGGTATTTGCCATATTCGGTCTTGCCAAGCTGTTCACCCAAGCGATACAGCTGGTCTACATCTATCCAGCCCTTGCGCCAGGCAATCTCTTCGATACAGCTCACGCGGAAGCCTTGACGGTTCTGGATGGTGGCGACAAAATTGCTGGCTTCCAGCAGGCTGTCGCAATTGCCGGTGTCGAGCCAGGCAAAGCCACGGCCGAAGAGCTCCACTTTCAGCGTGCCCTCGTCCAGATAGAGACGGTTGAGGTCGGTAATTTCGTATTCGCCGCGAGCAGAGGGCTTCAAGGAGGCGGCTTTCTCTGTCACGGTGGAGTCGTAGAAGTACAGTCCGGGGACGGCATAGTTGCTTTTAGGATTGGCAGGCTTTTCTTCCAGCGAGACGGCTTTGCCGTTGGCATCAAACTCCACTACACCGTAGGCACGGGGGTCCTTGACGTAATAACCAAAGATGCAGGCACCCTTGTCTATGGAAGCGGCACGCTTCAGCATGGCGGAGAAGCCTTGACCGTAGAACATGTTGTCGCCCAGAATAAGGCAGCCCGGTCCGCCGTCCAAGAACTCTGCACCCAGCACAAAGGCTTGTGCCAGTCCGTTGGGATTCTCTTGTATCTTATAGGAAAAGGACATACCGAGTTCTTCACCGGTTCCCAGCAGCTCGCGGAACATGGGTAAGTCACGTGGAGTAGAGATAATAAGCACTTCGCGAATTCCCGCCAACATCAGTGTAGAGAGCGGGTAGTATATCATCGGCTTGTCGTAGACGGGCATTATCTGCTTGGAGATAGCCTTGGACAACGGATAGAGACGAGTGGCACTGCCACCTGCAAGAATAATTCCTTTCATATTTCAGTTCTTTTTCGGTGATACTTCAAAATGGAGAATAAAATAAGAAGGAGGACGATGCCCCACGGCTCTACTTGCTATTCGGGTACAAAGATAATGGAAAAATTCGATTAAGTGAAGGCTTGGTTTCATCTTTTTACTTCATTGCTTTGCTTACTCCGGTACATTGTTTTGCTTACTTCAGTGCGTAACGGCCGTCACCCCTTGATGAAACGGTCTTTACCTCAGCGTGTAACGACCTTTACCAAATAGTGTAACGGCCTTTACCCAATAGCGTAACGACCTTTACATTAGCATGTAACGGCTTTTACACTATAGCGCAAGCAATCGGTAAATACAATCCATTGAAAATAAACAAACTACATCATCGGTCAGCAAGTTCTATCACCTCCAAATCTTTAAACGTTCCCCCATCAACCGCAAAGCGTACCATCGTACGCACCTTATGGAAACCTTGAATGCCCGCAGCGCCCGGATTGATGTGGAGTACATCCAACGTCTTGTCATACTTCACCTTCAGTATATGCGAGTGCCCGCTGATGAACAGCTTTGGGGGACGCACCAGAATGCTGCCCTTGATGGAAGGGTCGTAGTTGCCGGGATAACCGCCGATATGCTTCATCAGCACCTCCGCCCCATCCACCGTGAAACGGAGAATCTGCGGATAGAGCTGCCGTATCTCCTGCCCGTCAATATTGCCATACACGGCACGGAAGGGACGGAAAGCCGCCAGCTTCTGTGCCACTTCCAGCGAACCGATATCGCCGGCGTGCCATATCTCGTCACAGTCTTCAAAATATTGCAGGTACTTTTCATCCCAGTAGCCATGCGTATCCGATAATAAACCAACTTTTGTCATTTTTCCTTTGTTTATTAAAACAAAGGTAATTATATTTGGGAAAGAAATCAATATGCTAATGTGATAATGTGCCAATATGCTAATTGGCTGCGCACCATCCGCGAACTTCTCTTCATTAGCACATTGGCACATTAATCACTTTAGCACATTAAACTATGGAAAACAGATATTTCAAACGTGATATCAGCTGGCTGTCTTTCAACTACCGCGTGCTGCTGGAAGCCGAAGACGATACACTGCCGCTATACGAACGCATCAACTTCATTTCCATATACTCTTCCAATCTGGAAGAATTCTACAAGATACGCGTAGCCGACCATAAGGCCATAGCCACCGGAGCCTCGCAAAGCGATGAAGAGACTATGCAGTCTGCCGCCGAACTGGTAGATGAAATCAACCAAGAAGTCAACCGCCAACTGGAGGAACGTATCCGCATCTACGAACAGAAGATACTGCCCGCCCTGCGGAAACATCACATCATATTCTATCAAAGCCGCAACGTAGAACCGTTTCACCGCGACTTTGTGCGCAGCTTCTTCCGCGAAGAGATATTCCCCTATCTGGCCCCGGTGCCCGTAAGCAAGGACAAGGTGATTTCATTCCTGCGCGACAACCGTCTCTATCTGGCCGTACGGCTTCATCTGAAAGGAGCTCCCGCCAGTTCTCCAAACCGCATCCAATATTTCGTGATGAAACTGCCGTACAGCAAAGTGCCGCGCTTCATCCAGCTGCCCAAGGTGGGGAAAGACTATTATCTGATGTTCATTGAAGACATCATCAAGGCCAATCTGGATACCATCTTCCCCGGTTATGAAGTGGACAGCAGTTATTGCATCAAGATTTCACGCGATGCGGATATTCTGATAGACGATGCCGCCAATACCTCCGAAATCATCGAGCAGGTGAAGAAGAAGGTAAAGAAACGCAAGATAGGCGCCGTGTGCCGTTTTGTATACGACCGCGCCATGCCCCAGGACTTCCTCGACTTTCTGGTAGATGCCTACCGCATAGACCGCCGGGAGCTGGTGCCGGGAGACAAGCACCTCAACATGGAGGATTTGCGGCATCTGCCCAATCCCAACCAAAGCGTACGTCCCATCAAGAAACCCCAGCCCATGAAGCTGACCTGCCTGGACGAACGCGAATCCATCTTCCGCTATGTGGAGAAGAAGGACCTGCTGCTGCATTATCCCTACCACTCCTTCGACCACTTCATCCATTTCCTATATGAAGCCGTCCATGAACCCACCGTGCGCGAAATCATGGTGACCCAGTATCGCGTGGCAGAGAACTCCACCGTCATCAACACCTTGATAGCCGCTGCACAGAACGGAAAGAGAGTCACCGTCTTTGTGGAACTGAAAGCCCGCTTCGACGAAGAAAACAACCTCGCCACCGCCGAGATGATGAAAGCCGCCGGCATCAACATCATTTTCAGCATACCAGGACTAAAGGTACATGCCAAAGTAGCCCTCGTGCTACGCCGCGACAAGGAAGGGCGCAAACTGACAAGCTACGCCTACATCAGCACCGGCAACTTCAACGAAAAGACCGCCACCCTCTATGCGGACAGCGGACTATTCACCTGCAACCCGGTGATTGTAAACGACCTGCACAACTTGTTCCGTACTCTGCAGGGAAAGGAAAATCCAGTGTTCCACCGCCTGCTTGTGGCCCGCTTCAACCTGATTCCTGAACTGAACCGCCTCATCAATCACGAAATAGAACTGACCCGGCAAGGCAAGCAAGGACGGATTATCCTAAAAATGAATGCCCTGCAAGACCCCGCCATGATAGACCGCCTCTACGAAGCCTCGCAAGCCGGTGTAGAGATAGACCTCATTGTCCGCGGCATCTGCTGCCTCATCCCCGGGCAGGAGTACAGCCACAACATCCGCGTGACACGCATCGTGGATACCTTTCTGGAACATGCCCGTGTGTGGTACTTCGGCAACGGCGGCGCACCCAAGCTCTTCCTCGGCTCGCCGGACTGGATGCGGCGTAACTTGTACCGCCGTATCGAAGCCGTCACCCCCATTCTGGACCCGGACTTGAAGCAAGAGCTCATCGATATGCTATCCATACAACTGTCGGACAAACGGAAAGCCTGCTTTGTGGACGACCGGTTGCGAAACCGCTGGAAGTCGTCGCGACCGCAAAAGGAGAAGGTACGGTCGCAATATAGCTTTTACGAATACTTGAAACAAGGGATTAAGGATTAGCGATTAACGATAATTATCAATCGTCAATTATCAATCGTCAATCGCTTTGTAACATTTCTGTAACATGTATGACATTTCCCTGCAACACCAAACTCTTTCCTTTGCAGCCGGAAATAAAATACATGTCTATGGAAACAATTTATCTGGGTATCGTCATCTTTCTGTTCGTACTCGCGATTTTCGACCTCGTGGTAGGTGTCAGTAATGATGCGGTCAATTTTCTTCAGTCGGCTGTCGGAGCAAAGGCAGCATCTTTCAAAACCATACTGTTCATTGCAGGCATTGGCGTCTTCATCGGCGCGGCACTCAGCAATGGCATGATGGACATTGCACGACACGGCATCTATCAACCGGAGCACTTTTACTTTGCCGAAATCATGTGCATTCTGCTTGCCGTCATGTTGACGGACGTCGTGCTATTAGATGTCTTCAACACTATGGGAATGCCTACCTCCACCACTGTATCCATGGTGTTCGAACTGTTGGGAGGTACGTTCGCACTGGCGCTCATCAAGGTCTATAATAGCGATGCATTGGGACTGGGCGACCTCATCAATACAGACAAGGCACTGTCTGTCATCATGGCCATTTTTGTATCCGTAGCCATTGCCTTCTTTTTCGGTATGCTGGTACAGTGGCTGGCACGTATCGTGTTCACCTTCAACTACAAGAAAAACATGAAATACAGCATCGCGCTGTTCGGTGGTATAGCTGCCACCAGCATCATCTACTTCATGCTGATAAAGGGGCTGAAAGACAGCTCATTCATGACCACTGAAAACAAGCAATGGATACACGACAATACCGCATTGCTGATAACCGGTTTCTTTGTATTCTTCACCATACTGATGCAGATACTGCATTGGTGCAAGATAAATGTCTTCAAAGTAGTGGTTCTGATGGGTACTTTCGCCCTCGCTCTTGCCTTTGCCGGCAATGACTTGGTGAACTTTATCGGTGTCCCCCTCGCAGGATATTCCTCATTTATTGACTATACAGCCAATGGTACGGCCGCCGGCCCCGACGGATTCCTGATGTCCTCACTCCTCGGTGCAGCCAAAACCCCGTGGTATTTCCTTATCGGTGCAGGCGCCATTATGGTTTATGCACTCTGCACATCCAAGAAAGCCCACAACGTTATCAAGACTTCCGTGGACCTTGCCCGCCAGGATGACGGTGAAGAGAACTTCGGAAGTACCCCGATAGCCCGTACGCTGGTACGCTTCAGCATGACTCTGGCTAACGGAATATCCAAAACGATGCCTGAAAGCAGCAAGCGGTGGATGAACACACGCTTCCAGAAGGATGAAGCCATCATAGCCGACGGCGCCGCTTTTGACTTGGTTCGCGCCTCCGTCAATCTCGTATTGGCTGGTCTGCTCATCGCCTTGGGAACTTCCTTGAAACTTCCCCTTTCCACCACTTACGTCACCTTTATGGTAGCCATGGGTACATCGCTTGCCGACCGTGCCTGGGGACGTGATTCGGCGGTATTCCGCATTACGGGTGTGCTCAGCGTTATCGGCGGTTGGTTCATCACTGCCGGAGCAGCGTTCACCATCTGTTTCTTCGTAGCACTGATTATCCATTTCGGCGGTACGGTTGCCATCCTGGCACTGATTGGTCTGGCAGTCTTCATGCTGATTCGTAGCCAAGTGATGTACAAAAAGCGCAAGGAGAAAGAAAAAGGCAACGAGACCCTGAAACAGTTGATGAAGAGTACGGACAACAATGAAGTCATCGAATTGCTCCGCAAGCATACCCGTGAAGAACTGGTGAAGATTATGGAATTCACAGAAGAGAATTTTGAACGTACCGTCACTTCCTTCCTACACGAGAATCTACGCGGACTGCGTCGTGCCATGGGCTCAGTAAAATTCGAAAAACAACTCATCAAGCAGATGAAGCGTACCGGAACACTTGCCATGTGCCGTCTCGACAACAATACCGTACTGGAAAAAGGACTCTATTACTATCAAGGCAACGACTTTGCCAGCGAACTGGTGTACAGCGTAGGCCGTCTTTGCGAACCTTGCTTAGAGCACATAGACAATAACTTCAATCCGCTGGATGCCATTCAGAAAGGAGAATTTACAGACGTAGCCGAAGACATCTGCTATCTGTTACAAGTATGCCGCCACAAGCTGGAAACGAACAATTATGATGAACTGGAAACAGAGATTCGCAAAGCCAACGACCTCAACGGACAGTTGTCTCACCTGAAACGCGAAGAGCTGCAACGCATCCAAAGCCAGAGCGGCAGCATCAAAGTCAGCATGGTATACCTGACTATGATACAAGAAGCCCAGAACGTAGTGACCTACACCATCAACCTGATGAAAGTAAGCCGCAAGTTCCAAGTAGAAAAAGAAGAGTTATAAGTTATGAGTTATAACGCATGGTACATAACATGCAACTTATAACTCATAACTCCTTAAGCCCCATCTTCTCCGCCCGTTGCAACATAAATGCACGGGCGGCTTCGTATTCATTGGGAATGATGCCGTCCAAAATGGCATCCTTAATGGCACTCTTCAAGGCACCTACCTGCTGGCAAGGAGAAAGGCCGAAAGTCTTCATGATTTCTTCACCACTGACCGGAGGCTGGAAATTACGGATACGGTCGCGTTCCTCCAAATCCTTCAGCTTCTGGCGTACCAACTGAAAATTATTAAGGAAGCGTTTCTTACGCTCCATATTCTTGGAAGTAATGTCGGCTTCGCACAGTGTCATCAGGTCGTCTATATCATCACCTGCCTCAAACAAGAGACGACGCACTGCCGAGTCGGTCACTACATCATCCGCTATCACAATGGGACGCATGTGCAGGCTCACCATTTTCTGCACATATTTCATCTTCTCATTCATAGGGAGCTTCATCTTGCGGAAAATATCGGGTATCATCTTCTCGCCAATGAAATTATGGTTATGGAACGTCCAGCCCGCACGGGGTTCCCAACGCTTGGTGGCAGGCTTGGCTATATCATGCAGAAGAGCTGCCCAGCGTAGCCAAAGGTTGTCGGTCTTCTTGCTGATGTTGTCGAGTACTTCGAGCGTATGGTAGAAATTGTCCTTATGGGCGCGTCCATTGCGCGTCTCCACGCCTTGCAGCCTGACAAGTTCCGGGAATATCAGTTCCAGCAGACCACAGCGGTCCAGCTCAATGAATCCCTTAGACGGAATAGGTGACAAGATGATTTTGTTCAGTTCGTCTGCAATGCGTTCTTTGGAGATGATGGAGATGCGTTCGCGATTACGCTCCAGAGAATCGAATGTCTCATCGTCAATATAGAATCCCAGCTGGGTGGCAAAACGGACACAGCGCATCATGCGCAAAGGGTCATCACTGAAAGTTATATCAGGGTCGAGGGGAGTCCGGATGGTCTTTTCCTTCAAGTCTCCAATACCGCCAAAGGGGTCGACCAACTCGCCATAACGCACCCGGTTCAGGCAAACAGCCAGTGCATTGATGGTAAAATCACGGCGGTTCTGGTCATCCTCCAATGTACCGTCCTCTACAATAGGCTTGCGGGAATCGTGTGTATACGATTCTTTTCTTGCACCCACAAACTCAACTTCCGTACCATAGTACTTCAATTGTGCCGTACCGAAATTCTTGAAGACGGAAACATGCGCCCCACGCCCCAGACGCTTACCCAGCGCCTCGGCCATGGCAATGCCACTGCCTACCACCACCACATCAATATCCTTGGAAGGACGTTGCAGGAAAATATCACGTACATATCCACCGACTACGTAACATTCCAATCCCAATTCATCAGCCGTTTCGGATATCCGCTTGAATATATCATCACTAAAATATTGCTTCAGTTCTTCTGCCGTCAAATCTATCATAAATAATGCGCTAATGTAATGAATACGCAAATGTGTTAATGGTCTATTAGCACATTTGCACATTAAAATGCTGCAAAGATAAAGATATTATTTCTATTTTTGTGGACTCTAACTCCAAGAACAACAAATATGAAAAAAGTAATACTCCTTGCATGCCTATGCTGTACACTCTTCTCTTGCGAAGATGTGGAGAAGAAGGCCGGTGAAAAACTACAAGCTGCCCGCGAAGCGTTTGAACTCGGCAACTACAATGAAGCGAAGATTCTGATTGACAGCATCAAGATGCTCTATCCCAAAGCGTTTGAAACTCGCCGTGCAGGCATCGGCCTGATGCAGGAAGTGGAACTGAAAGAGCAGGAAAAGAGCCTGGTCTATCTGGACAGTATGCTTCAAGCCAAGCAAAAGGATTTCGATGCAATCAAAGGGAAATACACTTTTGAAAAAGATGCCGAATACCAGAATATCGGCAATTACCTTCATCCTTCCCAAGTGATAGAAAAAAATCTGCATCGCTCTTTCCTTCGCTTCCAGGTAGACGAAAACGGAGTCATGAGCATGACTTCCATTTATTGCGGAGCCCATAATATCCACCATGTGGCCGTCAAAGTCACTGCTCCCGATGGTAGCTTTGCCGAAACACCCGCCGCCAAAGACAGCTACGAAACCACTGACCTCGGTGAAAAGATTGAAAAGGCAGACTTCAAACTGGGAGAAGACGGAAACGTCATGGGGTTCCTTTATCTGAACAAGGACAAGAATATCAAAGTCAACTATCAAGGGGAACGCCCCTATTCCATCACCATGACTGCCGCCGACCGCCAGGCCCTTGCCAGCATCTACGAACTGGCACAACTGCTGTCATCCATGACGGAAATAAAGAAGAATATGGAAGAAGCCAATCTCAAAATCGAATTTGTAAAAAAGAAGATGGAAGAGAGAAAAGACAATGCACAAGAATAAAAAGAAGGAAACCGGATGATATATTCATTACTTAGTCATCCGGTTCCCTTTTTATTATCAGTAAAGCCTTACCAAACCAATTTGGGTAAATAACGGCTCAGACATGTACGCAAAGCAGACAGAGTGATGGGTTTTACCAACACTTCCGAGGCTCCGCACTCCAAGGCTTTTTCGCGGTCGGCAGTAAAGGCGTAAGCGGTCTGCATGATGATGGGAAGTTCTTTATCCTTCTTGCGAATAATCACCGTAGCATCCAGCCCGTTCATAATAGGCATTTTTATATCCATCAGAATAGCTTCCGCCTTGTCGCGATTCTCTTCGAACAAATTTACAATATCCTCACCATTCTTTGCCCATAGTATCTCGCATTTCTTGCCGATAATAGCCTTTATCAGTTTAAAGTTACTATCATCATCTTCCGCAACCAGAATAAGCGGACGGTAATCTCCTGACACTTTTTCTATTTCCATGACCTATGCGTTTTGTTTATATAGGGGCAAAGATATAAAAAATAATAGATTTGCACTATCTTTGCAGCTCATTAAAAAAATATATAATGATTTCTATAGACGGACTGGCCGTAGAATTCGGCGGAACTACTTTATTCAGTGACATATCTTTCGTTATCAACGAAAAAGACCGTATCGCCCTGATGGGTAAAAATGGAGCGGGGAAAAGTACATTGTTGAAAATCCTGGCAGGTGTAAGACAACCTACCCGTGGAAAAATCTCAGCCCCCAAGGACAGTGTCATAGCTTACCTTCCACAGCACCTTATGACGGAAGACGGACGTACCGTATTCCAGGAAGCGGCGCAAGCCTTTGCCCACCTGCATGAAATGGAAGCTGAAATAGAGCGCCTCAACAAGGAACTGGAAACGCGTACCGACTACGAAAGCGACAGCTACATGGAACTTATCGAGAATGTCTCCGCCTTAAGCGAAAAGTTCTATGCCATCGACTCCACCAATTACGAGGAGGATGTGGAAAAAGCACTGCTCGGACTGGGCTTTGTACGCGAAGACTTCAACCGCCAGACCAGTGACTTCAGCGGCGGATGGCGCATGCGCATCGAGCTTGCCAAGCTGTTGCTGCAAAAGCCTGACGTGCTGTTGCTAGACGAGCCTACCAACCATCTGGACATAGAATCCATACAATGGCTGGAAGATTTCCTTATCAGCAATGGAAAGGCTGTCATCGTCATCAGCCACGACCGTAAATTCGTAGACAACATCACCACCCGTACCATTGAAGTGACCATGGGACGGATATACGATTACAAAGTAAACTACTCCAAATACCTGGAACTCCGCAAGGAACGCCGCGAACAGCAACAGAAAGCCTACGACGACCAGCAGAAGTTCATTGCCGAAACCAAGGAATTCATCGAACGGTTCAAAGGCACCTACTCCAAAACCCTGCAAGTGCAAAGCCGCGTAAAAATGCTGGAGAAGCTGGAACTGCTGGAAGTGGATGAAGAAGACACTTCAGCGTTACGCCTCAAATTCCCTCCTTCTCCCCGCTCAGGCAATTATCCCGTCATCATGGAGGGAGTAGGGAAAAGTTACGGTGACCATGTGGTCTTCAAGAATGCCAACCTCACCATAGAACGGGGAGACAAGGTTGCTTTCGTTGGTAAGAACGGTGAAGGAAAGTCAACGTTAGTGAAGTGCATCATGAAGGAAATAGAACATGAAGGCACCCTCACGATAGGACACAACGTGCAGATTGGATATTTCGCACAAAACCAGGCCTCATTGTTGGATGAGAACCTGACCGTATTCCAGACCATCGACGATGTGGCAAAAGGGGAAATCCGCAACAAGATACGCGACCTGCTGGGTGCCTTCATGTTCGGTGGCCCCGAAGAGTCCATGAAGAAGGTCAAGGTGCTTTCCGGTGGAGAGCGCACGCGCCTCGCCATGATAAAGCTTTTGCTCGAACCGGTGAATCTGCTGATACTGGACGAACCGACCAACCATCTGGACATGAAAACCAAAGATATCCTGAAGCAAGCGTTACTGGATTTTGACGGTACCCTTATCCTCGTCAGCCACGACCGTGACTTCCTGGACGGACTGGTAAGCAAGGTATATGAATTCGGCAACAAACAAGTGAAAGAGCACTTGAGCGGCATCTACGAATTCCTTGAAAAGAAGAAAATGGACTCCCTCCGCGAACTGGAACGATAAGCATCTGCTAAACCCGGCGTCCGAACAAATGGCCGATACATATTGTTTTCATTTTACTAAACACTTAACTAAGAGATATTAAAATGAAACAATATGATGCCATCATAATAGGATTCGGCAAGGGCGGCAAGTTATTGGCCGCCGAACTGGCCGAACGGAATTGGAAAGTAGCCATCGTGGAACGTTCCCCTCAGATGTACGGAGGAACATGTGTAAACGTAGGATGTATCCCTACCAAAGCTCTGATTCACGAATCGGAATATGCGGAAAAAAGATACTATGACGATTATAAGAACCAGTCCAAACTGTATGCACTTGCCGTGGCGCGGAAAGACAAGCTTGTATCCTTCCTGCGTGAGAAAAATTATGAAAATGTAAAAAACAAGCCTAATATAACCCTCTATGACGGAACTGCTTCTTTCTTGTCCGAAAATACAATCCGTATAGTCTCCGGCAAGGACGAAACGATTCTTGAGGGAAAAGAGATATTCATCAACACCGGGTCCACCCCTATCCTGCCTGCCATCGACGGACTCAAGGAGAGCAAGTACGTATATACCAGTGAGACCTTGCTGCAATCGAACAAACTGCCCGCACACCTGCTCGTCATCGGCGGCGGTGCTGTCGGATTGGAGTTTGCCACTATGTATGCAGGCTTTGGAAGCCATGTCACACTGCTGGAAGCGGGAAACCGCTTTCTGCCTAAAGTGGACCGCGACATTGCCGCCTCCATGCTGGAAGCATTGAACCGAAAGCGTATCAATGTCCGGTTGAACGCCCGTGTCCAATCCGTGTACGACACAGCCGAAGGAATAACTCTGACCTATACGGACAGTGCAAACGGCACTCCCTACTACCTGAAAGGAGATGCCTTGCTGGTAGCCATCGGCCGCAAGCCTATGACTGCAGAGCTGAATCTGGAAAAAGCGGGTATACAAACAGACAAGCGGGGAGCCATCGTTGTCGACAACCAATTACGGACTACAGCCCCACACGTATGGGCCCTGGGGGACGTAAAAGGAGACGAACAGTTCGACAACTTGTCCATCGATGATTTCCGTATCATCCGTAATCAACTCTTTGAAAAACAAAAAAAGGAGTACAAAAGACCAGTATCCAATCCCCTTTGCCATTTTCACCGACCCACCGCTGGCACATATAGGACTGACGGAAGAGGAAGCGATGAAGAACGGTTATTCCATACATGTGGCACGTATCCCTGCTGCCATGATTCCACGTGCCCGTACGCTACACAGCATAGACGGTATGCTCAAAGCTATTGTAGACATCCATACCGGACGGATTCTGGGTTGTACCCTACTTTGTGCCGATGCACCAGAAGTAATCAATACCGTAGCATCAATCATGAAAACGGGACAGCGTTACCATTTCCTGCGGGACTTCATTTTCACCCACCCCAGCATGAATGAGGGATTGAATATGTTATTCAAACCTTTTTAGCATTTTCTATTTGGTAATTAAGTCCTTAACCTCTATCTTTGCATCCGTCCAAAGATAGAGGAATGAAAAAGAAACAGTACATAACCTATATTCTTTTTTTCATCAGCTTGATAATGCTGGTGATACCCGTCATTCCCCACCATCATCATGCCGACGGAATGATATGCATGAAGAATGATATCACCGCCGATTGCTGCGGACACCGTCATAGCCCGGGCAACGAGCACTGCTGTTGCGACACGGGATGCATGACAACCCACTTTGTACAACAGACGCCCAGCTCTTCCAATGATGTGTGTTCACATCCGGATGCCTTGTGGGCAGTTACCCTACTCATTGAACCTTTTTCCAAGTTACTCATCCTACCCGAGTTTGACATAAGCAGGCAGGAGTGTATCTATCTGGAATCTCTTCATAGCACATTTATCATATGTGCTACGGGACTTCGTGCCCCTCCGTCTCTTCTTGCTTAACTGTTACCGGAACATCACCGGGACAGATTTCTATCCGGCATAAGGAACAATGCAATTTGGTTGCACGCCCTATGCCCTAACTTTGTATTCAAAATCAAAAAGTAAGAACAAATATCATCATGAAAAAAGTTATTTTCATGGGAGTCTTGGGATTATTCCTTTTAGGCTCCTGTAACAGCAAGTCCGGAGACAGCCACGAAGGACATAATCACGAAACAGAAGAGCACAATCATGACGGACATGACCACGAGGGACATGACCACGAACATGAGGGACACAACCATGAGCACGAAGAGCAGGAAAACCATGCCGGAGGAAGCGATGAAATCATCCTGCCACCAGCAAAGGCGCAAGCTGCCGGCGTAGCAGTCAGCACTGTTGAACCGGGTAGTTTCCATCAAGTCATCAAGACCAGCGGCCAGGTGATGGCAGCCCAGGGAGACGAGAGCGTAGCCGTAGCTACAGTAGCAGGCGTGGTTTCCTTCAAGGGAAAAGTTATCGAAGGAATGAGTGTCAGCAAAGGTACTCCTTTGGTGGTATTGTCATCCAAAAACATGGCCGACGGAGACCCGGTGCAGAAAGCCCGGATAGCCTACGAGGTTTCCAAAAAAGAATACGAGCGTATGAAAGCGCTTGTAGGCAACAAAATCGTATCTGAAAAGGAATTCGCGCAAGCCGAACAGATTTACGAAAATGCCCGTATCAGTTACGAGGCAGTCGCAAAGAACCATTCGGCAAGCGGCCAGGCTGTTGTTTCTCCCATCAGCGGTTATGTGAAGAATCTGTTGGTGAAAGAAGGGGACTACGTCAGCGTCGGCCAGCCGTTGGTAAGCGTCACCCAGAACCGCAAGCTTTTCCTGCGTGCGGATGTATCCGAAAAGTACTATCCTTACCTAAACAGCATCGGTTCTGCCAACTTCTGTACTCCTTATAATAATAAGGTATATACATTGAAAGAACTGGGCGGGCGCATGCTTTCTTATGGAAAGGCTTCGGGTGAGAACGGATATTATGTACCCGTAACTTTTGAATTCGACAATAAGGGAGACGTTATTCCCGGCTCGTTTGTAGAAGTATTCCTATTATCCTCACCAATGGAGAACGTGTTGTCTCTTCCTCACAGTGCGCTGACCGAGGAACAAGGCAGCTTCTTTGTCTACCTGCAACTGGATGAAGAGGGCTACAAAAAACAGCTTGTCACCCTGGGTGCCGACAATGGCGAAAGTGTACAAATCCTTTCCGGCATAAAAGCAGGCGATCGCGTCGTAACCCAAGGAGCCTATCAAGTGAAGCTGGCATCGGCAACGAATGCTATTCCGGCACATAGCCATGAACACTAATCTCATGTACAATTTGACAATTTACAAAGTACCATTTCGCTATGCAGTATAAGGGTTACGTGACGAATGGGGAGTGTAAAGTCAGATAAACAAGAAATATTAGATAAAACAGCAAGTGCGGCTGACATTGCGCAGCCCAATTGTACATTGTAAATAGTAAATAAAAAGATGTTAAACAAAATAATTGGTTTTTCTCTTCAGAACCGCATCCTGGTGCTGGTAGCATCGGTGCTGTTGCTGATTGGCGGTACTTATACCGCCATGCATACGGAAGTGGATGTGTTCCCTGACCTCAATGCGCCGACCGTGGTCATCATGACCGAAGCAAATGGTATGGCAGCAGAGGAAGTGGAACAGCTGGTCACTTTTCCCGTAGAAACGGCTGTAAACGGTGCAACGGGTGTGCGCCGTGTACGCTCTTCCTCAACGAACGGTTTTTCTGTAGTCTGGGTAGAATTCGACTGGGATACAGATATCTATCTTGCCCGGCAGATTGTCAGTGAGAAGCTGGCAGTCGTCAGCGAATCCTTACCGGCCAACGTAGGCAAGCCGACACTAGGCCCACAATCGTCCATTTTGGGCGAGATGCTGATTGTAGGTCTGACAGCAGATTCGACCTCTATGCTGGATTTGCGTACCATTGCCGACTGGACCATACGTCCCCGCCTGCTCTCTACGGGCGGTGTGGCACAAGTAGCCGTACTGGGTGGCGACATCAAGGAATATCAAGTGCAGCTGGACCCGGAACGGATGCGCCATTACGGCGTAACATTGAGCGAAGTGATGAACATCACCCGCGAAATGAACTTGAATGCCAATGGTGGAGTGCTCTATGAATATGGCAATGAATATATCGTACGCGGCGTACTTTCTACCGACAAGGTAGACCAGATAGCCAAGGCCGTGGTGCGGAGCAACGGGGTCTCCGGTGCCCCTATCCTGCTGGAAGATATTGCCGACGTTCAAGTCGGAGCCAAACTTCCTAAACTGGGTACCGCCTCGGAACGCGGTAAGCATGCCGTACTGCTGACAGTCACCAAGCAACCCGCCACAAGCACGCTGGAGCTTACAGACAAACTGGAAGCTTCCCTGCAAGACCTGCAGAAGAATTTACCGGCAGACGTAAAGGTTTCCACAGACATCTTCCGTCAAAGCCGTTTCATCGAAAGTTCCATCGGAAACGTTCAGAAGTCGTTGTTGGAGGGAGGTATTTTCGTTGTCATCGTGCTTTTCCTGTTCCTTGCCAACATACGTACCACAGTCATCTCGCTGGTGACACTGCCGTTGTCACTGATTGCCTCCATCCTTGCCCTGCACTATATGGGCTTTACGATAAATACCATGAGCCTGGGAGGTATGGCTATCGCCATCGGTTCGCTGGTAGACGATGCCATCGTGGACGTGGAGAACGTCTACAAGCGGTTGCGGGAAAACCGGCTGAAACCTGCCGGCGAGCAACTTCCTATTCTGGAAGTGGTGTTCAATGCTTCGAAAGAAGTGCGTATGCCTATCCTCAATTCAACGCTGATTATCATTGTCAGCTTCGTACCACTGTTCTTCCTTAGTGGTATGGAAGGTAGGATGCTGGTGCCACTGGGTATTGCGTTCATTGTGGCATTGGCGGCTTCAACTGTTGTGGCACTGACCGTAACGCCTGTACTTTGCTCCTATCTATTGGGAAAAGAGAAAATAAAGAAACAAAACAACGAAAACAGCGACTCTGCCGTAGCACGCAAGATGAAGCAATGGTATGGTTCTGCACTGACTTTTGTATTGGGGCATAAGAAAGGGGTACTGGGAGGTACTATCGGACTATTTGTAGTAGCGCTCGGCTGTTTCTTCACCCTGGGCCGCTCGTTCCTGCCGCCTTTCAATGAAGGTTCGTTCACCATCAATATCTCCTCGCTTCCAGGCATTTCCCTGGAAGAAAGCGACAAGATGGGGCACCGTGCCGAGGAGCTGCTGCTCTCCATCCCCGAAATACAGACCGTGGCCCGTAAAACGGGACGTGCAGAGCTGGACGAACACGCTCTGGGAGTAAACGTCTCTGAGATCGAGGCACCGTTTGAGTTGAAAGACCGCTCGCGCAGCGAGCTCGTGGCAGAAGTCCGCGAAAAACTGGGTACCATTGTAGGGGCAAACGTGGAAATAGGCCAGCCTATCAGCCACCGTATAGACGCCATGCTATCCGGTACAAAGGCGAACATCGCCATCAAACTGTTCGGCGACGACCTGAACCGCATGTTCACTCTGGGCAATGAAATCAAGAGTGCCATCCAGGGGATTCCCGGTATTGCCGACCTGAACGTGGAACAGCAGATTGAGCGTCCGCAACTTGTCATTTCACCCAAACGGGAAATGCTTGCCAAATACGGCATTTCACTGCCCGAATTTTCGGAGTTTGTCAATGTCTGCCTGGCCGGTGAAGCCGTTTCCCAAGTTTACGAAAAGGGAAAGAGCTTCGACCTGACCGTACGCGTGAAAGACAACCTGCGCGACGAAATGGAAAAAATACGCAACTTGATGATTGATACGGGCGACGGACAGAAAATTCCACTGAACTATGTAGCGGAAATCCGCTCGGCCATGGGTCCGAACACCATCAGCCGCGAGAATGTAAAGCGTAAAATCGTCATCTCCGCCAACGTGGCCGACCGCGACCTGCGAAGTGTAGTCAACGATATACAAGCCCAGGTAGACGCACAAATCAAACTGCCGGAAGGATACCACATCGAATACGGCGGACAATTCGAAAGCGAGCAGGCAGCAAGCCGCACGCTGGCACTTACTTCGTTCATGTCCATCGTGGTGATATTCCTGCTCCTCTACCATGAATTCCGCAATGTGAAAGAGAGTGCCATCATCCTTATCAATCTGCCGCTGGCATTGATAGGCGGTGTATTCGCCCTGCTCATCACAACGGGAGAAGTGAGTATCCCCGCCATCATCGGTTTCATCTCACTGTTCGGTATCGCCACCCGAAACGGAATGCTGCTCATCAGCCATTACAACCACTTGCAGCAGGAAGAAGGCTATGGCGTCTACGACAGCGTTATCCGCGGTTCGCTCGACCGTCTGAATCCAATCCTGATGACCGCCCTATCCAGTGCACTGGCACTTATCCCGCTGGCTCTCAGTGGCGACCTGCCGGGCAACGAGATACAAAGCCCGATGGCAAAGGTTATCTTGGGCGGCCTTTTAACATCCACGTTCCTGAACGGTTTCATCATTCCGATTGTTTACCTGATGATGCACCGTAACCAACAACCTAAAACGTCAGACAATGAATAAAAGATTTTTCATATTCAGCGCCGCCATCCTCGCTTTTGCGGGGATGAGCGCACAAACGTCCGGCATTGATGCCGTGCTCCAGCAGATAGAGGCCAACAACAAGGAGTTGCAGGCTAACTCCCACCTCATTTCCTCACAAAAACTGGAGAACAAGACAAACAACAACCTCCCTGACCCTACACTGTCATACGCCCACCTTTGGGACTCCAAGAACAGTGACGAGACAGTCGGCGAAATGGTCATCTCGCAAAGCTTCGACTTCCCCACGCTTTACGCCACCCGAGGGAAGATGAACCGACTCAAGACAAATGCACTGGATGCACAAGCCACCGCCTTCCGCCAGCAGATATTGCTGCAAGCGAAGGAAGTATGCCTGGACATCATCATGCTGCAACGCCAGCAAGCCCTGCTCGACGAACGGTTAAAGAATGCGGAGGAGCTGTCGGCCATGTACACCCGACGTTTGGAAACGGGAGATGCCAATGCACTGGAAACCAACAAGATTAATCTGGAGTTGCTGAATGTACGCACGGAAGCCCGCATGAACCAGACGGCACTTAACAACAAACTGAAAGAGCTGCTTGTCCTCAACGGAAACCAGCCGTTCACACCGGGACGTCCCATGCCCGGTGTAACCCCTAACGCCCAGGCACTTGGACTGACAGAGTATCCGGCAGTGCCATTACCAACCGACTTCCGCCCACTGGCCGACGAACTGCTGGCTTCAGACCCCACCCTGCAATCCTTGCAAGGTGAAAGTTCTGCCGCCCGGAAACAGATTTCGGCAAGCAAGCAAGGCTGGCTGCCCAAACTGGAACTGGGTTACCGTAGAAATACCGAATCGGGGCATCCGCTGAACGGCGTAGTAGTAGGCTTCTCTTTCCCGCTTTTCGAAAACCGCAATAAGGTCAAGATAGCCAAGACACAAGCGCTCAACATTGACTACCAAAAGGAGAACGCCGCACTGCAAGCCAGCTCCGCCTTGTGGCAACTCTATGAAGAGGCCAAGAACCTGCACGCTTCCATGGAGGAATACGAGCGCACCTTCCATCAACAGCAAGACCTTTCTTTACTGAAACAAGCACTTATGGGAGGACAAATCAGTATGATTGAATACTTCGTTGAAATATCGGTTGTCTATCAAAGCAAGACAAACCTCCTGCAACTGGAAAACCAGTATCAGAAGGCAATGGCACAGATATACAAGAGCCGGTTATAATAGAAAGAGCTGTCTGCGGTTGGCAGACAGCTCTTTCTATTTCAATATATTGTAGTTATAGTTTTGTGACTTTACCCATAAACAGAATAACTCCCGTACTCTTCTCCTTTATCAGGAAGATGAAAGGACGGTCCACATAGAACGGAATTACCGTACTTGGTCCGGGAGCGGCCACGTCCATTCCTCCGACAGTTACAGCCGCAGCTTCCGTCCCCTCTTCATTCACATTCACATAAGTGAACTGTTGCAGCAAACTGATAAACAAATCCTCATCCGCCATTCCGGAAAAATCGGCCGATGGAGTAAAAGCCTCCTGCATTCCCATTGCCATCATATCGTCAATGAGTTCTTTATCATATTCCATTTCAAACCGGGGTAACTTAAGGTTCAAGGCAGAGCTTGATAAACTACTGTTCCATTCCCCCCAGCGCTCGTCATTCAGCTGCGGCAGGCACTCATCCAACGATTTTCCCTCTGCCGGCAAGAGCACCACCATACTGAAAGCCTCATTGCCGTAAGGCAACTCTGCCATTGAGAAATACTCATTCTCGGCATAGTTGAATCTCTCGTCACGAAGATTCATCATGTGTACAGTCGATTTGCTTCCGTCAGCATTCGTAAAAGCCTCTTCTGCCGTATCCGATTTTTTGAATTGATTCTTCCAAATCCCCTTGAAATAAAGCGCATTCAACAGATAAAGACGCGCCGTCTCCGGAATCTCATTCAAGACTTTGGGGATGCAATTATTCGTTTTCCCGGCACACCAGCCGTTTATAATGTCCGGAGCCTTGGGAGAGGAAAAATCCAGCTCCTGCACTTGCGCGTCATACATCTTTTTGTTTACGCTTACAAAGTCGTCATGAACACCGAACCCTTTCTTTATCCAGATGGAATTGGCAATTCCCAACTGTGTGGTATTGTCCAAATCGAGCAACGCCTCCACCAGCTTCTTATTATAGTTGTTCATTTCTTCCAACGAATAGCCCGAAAAGCCCAGGACATCTGTCATCTCAGACAGTGTGTTTCCCAACGCTCCATTGGCAATCATAGACAGACAGAGCGAAGCGCTCAAAGGAGAGATGAACAGATTGGGCTTTTCCACCTCAGTTTTACAAATCTGATAAAGAAACGGAAAGCGAAATCCGTTCCTAAATCCGTCATCTCCTGCTCGGCACGGGTCAAGGCAATGTCTTTGCGGGGCTTGGGTTGTGGTGAAGAGTTGTCGTCACTCTGGCAGGCTGCAAGGATACAAAGTAGGCTTAAGGCAGTAATCGTTTTTTTAAGCATAAGCAAATAGTATTAGTTTTAAAACAGTTATCTATATATAGAAAATGCTTGAACAAACAAAATACTGCATTGAAGAAACAATAAAAAATAGTACATTCCTACTCTATTATTATACTGCAAAGTTCTGCATATTTTTTGCAGTCGCACTGCATATGTGTTGCAGCACCACTGCATATGTGTTGCAGTCGCGCTGCATATATATTTGCAGTGTCACTGCAACAGCTCTGCAGTGCTACTGCAAAATATATACAGCAGCCTTGCAGTAACGTGATTGATTTCACCCGGTTATTGTTGCCAATTCCAGCACCCCTTCCGGCAAATATCCGCTGCGTATGCGCCATTCCTGGGGATAAAGATTATTGGCACGGTTACCTATATTCTTGACAAATCCTAGAGGTATCTGTTTGTAGGTGAGCAAGACAATGCCGCGCGGAGCAGTCTCCGAAAGGACAACAGCCTCCTTGCGCAGATAACTGATGGCCTGCTCGCGGCCTATCTCTTCATGGGCAAAGGCATCCGGATTCAGTGCCATACTCATGGCGAGCCCGTGAGCAGGCATCCAGTCTTTTCCTTTCAACTCGGCAACATCCACCCCGGCCTGCACGATACGGAGTGACGAACGCAAAGCCGACAGTTCGGAGAGATACGCTTTAGGGAAAGCGCTGACGTTGTTGCCATTGACGATAAATTCGTAATTATCCGGAACCGCAAACCACTCATGCAGTGCCGAAAGCTGTTCTTTGGAAACACCCGGAGTTTTCGCTCCTTTTCCTTGAGGTTTTCTTCCTTTTTCCCAGGATTTCACCTGCCCGGCCCAGGTATTCCCATCGCTCACGCCCGGTTTGCGGAGAACTGCCAAAAAGAATCCTTCCCCCTTCGTCCGATGGGGCAGGAAACGATAGGCGGGAAAGTCCTCTCCCGACAATAGATTACCCGTAATATTCCAGTCAGCAGAGATTTCCAACGGCAATACTTCCGCCCCGAATTCATCCCGTATCCAACGGATGTTCTCTTCGTTTTCCTTTGTATTATAGGTACAAGTACTGTAGATGAGAATGCCTCCGGGCTTCAAGCAAGGCCAGATATCCGTAACGATGCGACGCTGGCGCTGCCAGCAGATTTCCACATTCTCCCCACTCCACTCACTTACCGCAACGGGGTCTTTACGGAACATCCCCTCGCCAGAGCAGGGGACATCCGTCAATATGACGTCGAAGAAGTCCGTCAAGGAAGAAAAATCCGCCGGGTCATTATTAGTGACCACCACACCGGAATGCCCCCATTTCGTAAGATTCTCCGCCAATACCTGCGAGCGGTTGCGGATTACCTCATTGGCCACCAGCAAACTGCCTGCGGGCAACACGCTACGGGCATGCGTGGATTTCCCGCCGGGAGCCGCACAGAGGTCAAGCATCACCACCGGTCCTTCGCCCACATACCGCCTCAAAGCCTGCTCCACAAACATGGACGAAGCCTCCTGCACATAGTAGCAGCCTGCATGAAACAGCGGGTCGAAAGTGAATGTCAGCCGCTTGTCCAGATAGTATCCGGCAGCAGACCAGGGAACATGCTCCAAAGAGGAACGAAAAAGACTGAATGAAGATTCCGGTAATTTATCTTCATTCAGTCGGATACTGACCGGCTGCTCCCCTTCCAGGGCAGCAGCCAGCTTTTCATATTCTTCCACACCCAAGAGGGCGCGTGTATAATCGGTGAAAGATGAGGGTAACTCCATGCTTTGAACTGTTTTATGGCAGCAAAGATAGTGCAAAATACGTTTCACCAATCTACGGGGCTAAACAAAAAGCACGGTTCAATACTCTTTTTAAAAACTGAGTTTCACCCCTGCAAAATAGGAACGCGGTGCACCCGGTCCGTAGATATAACCGGAGTCACGGCTTGCCCCCTTGTCAAAATCTTTTTGATAAGAATTGAATATATTCTGTACACCGGCATTGAGCTGTAAACAGAACCCCTGGAAATCAATATCATAAGCCATCTTGGCCCCAAATTCAAAGAAGTCCGGACTCTTTACCAATACGTCTGCCTCACCGTTCACCTCCGAAAGCAAATGGGGAACGTACATCCGCCCGGTATAATTGCCGTTCAAAGCTATTGAGAAGGCTTTAACCGGCATATAGGTAGCTGTAAAGTAGCCGTAGACGTCGGGAGTACGCAGTATCTTGTCGCTGTAACGTTCTTTCTCCGACAAGTGCCCCTCATCCGCACTCCATTCTTCGGGAGAGTCATAGATACTTCGTTGAAGTGTCAACCCTGCCTGCAACTGAACCTTATCCTTATAGGCAACCTTTCCTTCCAATGTGCCGCCATACACTTTAGCTCCCGAACCATTGATGCGGGTCCGTATCAGATAAGCACTACCGTCCGGGTCTTTCACCGGAGGCGTCAAGACAAACGGGTCGGAAAGTTTCGTGTAGAAGCCTTCCACCAGTAAGTTTGCCTGGAAATCTCCGAAGTAATGATACCAGTCTACCGAAGCATTGAAGCTGCGCGAACGCTCTTCCTTCAATCCTTTGGCACGGACAATGGATACCAGTTCACCTCCCACATTACTAATATGCAAATCCTCATCGAATGCCTGCGGAGCGCGAAAGCCCTCGGCATAGCTGAAACGGATATTCACATCCTGGGTAGGATTATAACGGATATTGGCACGGGGGCTGAAAACAGCCTTGTCCATGATACTGTTTTTATCCACGCGCCCACCGATGAGGAAACTCCACTGCTCGTTTTTCCACTCATTCTGTACGTAGGCGCTTGCTATGTTCACCACTTGGTGCAATGGGGCGGGGGTATATTTCTCAATCAGTTGTTGCAAGCGGTCGCCCGTTGCGGCAGGGTCTTCGGCCAAGGCAGCATCGCGGTACTTCTGCGCATCCGTCGCCTTGTCGTGCAGCTTGTCATGATTGAACTCAATGCCTCCGGTCAAGTCGGCAGGCATGAACAAGCACTTGTCAAAATGATAAATATACTGGACACCCAGCACACCGGTAAAGTCCGTAGTCATCCCATAAGCGCTGTAATAACTATCGCGCACGATGTGCTGAGCCGAAGCATAGGTGCTGAACGTATGTTTCTGGTCCTTAGAGAAAGCTGTGAACTTGAGCCCACCCGTATTGATAGAGTGCTTCAGCTGTTCCACAAGTCCGGGTGCTCCGGTACCATTCAGGTCGGCATCCTCGGCTATATGGGGCGGCAAGCCGAAACCACTTCCACCACGGCGGAATTCCTCCAGATGATGGTATTCAAGGCTCAGCTTGGAATAGGCGCTTGTACGGTAGTAAGCATTCAGACCGATAGTCTGGTTCTTCAGTTTCGGCAATTCGGAGAAACCGTCTCCGTTGGAATCCCAGGCCGAACGGTGCCTATTTTGTCCATACACATAAGCCCCCATCTTATTGTCCGAAGAGACAAGGGAGAGGTTCAGGGCCGTATTATTATCGAACGAACCGGAACCGTCGAAATTGGAAATGGTATGCGAGAAAGAACCGGAATTACGGACCGGTTCCTTCGTAATGATGTTCACTGTCCCGGCAATGGCTGAAGAACCGAACAAGGCGGAACCACCTCCGCGCACCACTTCTACACGCTCTATCATATTGGCTGGAATCTGCTCCAGTCCATACACACCCGCCAAAGAGGAGAAGATGGGACGCGAGTCTATCAATATCTGGGTATATTTTCCATCCAGGCCGTTGATGCGTACTTGTGAGTAGCCGCAATTCTGGCAATCGGTCTCTACCCGCACACCGGGCTGAAAGACCAGTCCTTGCGACAAAGTATGCGAGTTTGTCTGTTCAAACAGTTTAGGAGTGACTACTTTGACCAAGGTAGGCGCCAAGCGCCGGGCAGTCTCGTTGCGGTTGGCAGTGACTACCACTCCATCCAGTGCCACCATGTCTTCTTCCAACTCAAAGTTCTCTTCTAAGGTCTTGCCACGTTTCAAAACGACTTTGCGCTCCTGCGACTTATAACCTACGGCACTGACGGACAACGTAAACTCACCTTCAGGCAGATTCTTTAGGAAATAGTGACCGGTGGCATCGGTTATGGTCCCGATGGTGGTGCCTTTCAGTGAAACTGTCATATAAGGCAAATGTTCCCCCGTACCTTTTTCTATTACATGACCGACAATATTGGCATCGGTACTCTTCAAATCTTCAGCATAAACGGTTGATGAGAGTAACAGACATACTGCTCCCACCACAAAAAATATATATTTTTTCATGTACTTCTAAAATAATATGTTAATCAATGAGGTTGACGCAATTCCACAACGGAATCGCCATAATCTATCGGATTTTGAAAAAAAAGAAGGGGGAGCACGCAGGCAAATGCCGCCACGAAGCTTTACACACTTGATGCATTCCGTGGCAGGAATGCTCAGTACACACAACAAAACAAGGAAAACCGTCGCGGCAACCGGAAGCGGCGGAAAGGAAGAGGAAACGAAAGAGGCAAGATAGAAAATGGTTTCCAACTGCACCTCTGTATGCCCATGCTGCCCCTTGAATGGATGGGAATGCACAATGATAACGCCATTCACCACATGCGAGTGGGTAAACAGCGTAATTCCTCCCAGATAGGCAATGAACAGCAGAGGGAGGATATACTTCATTATATTCTTCAACTTCGTCAAGACTTCCCAATAAAACAGATGTGCGAAGATAACAGTATTTACAATAAGAGACAACCCGGTTTATATATTTACCTCTATTTACAGTCACAAATACCTACTTCTTGTTATTCCAGGAAAAAGACAATAGAGCATTTCCATTAAAAATATCGTCTTATTTCCGGTTTTCTAAAAAAAAATATCTTCTCTTTGCAACTTTATAAAGGTGACGATACGTCTAACCAACAAAGAAACAAATTAAAAGACCATAGATTATGAAACGTATCATTTTTGGATTAATGCTTGCCATGATGTTCTGCACACTGATGCAAGGCGCAAACAGAACCGTAACAGAGAACGACGGTCAGGGGAATAAGAAAAGAGTCATCGAATTGAGGGACACTGTCATCAATGGAGAAACCGTAACAGACACACTCAGTGTCATGACTTATGAAAACGGTGCCGGCAGTAGCAATGCTCCGGAAAAATGGAGAACCCACCATAGCAGCGGTATGGACTGGAACGGGTTCGACCTCGGGAGCAAGACCTCGGAAACCGTGATTGCCGTAACAGCCATCGTCTTTGTATTCGGACTGCCACTACTCATCATATTCGTAGTATTCTTCTTCCGCTATAAAAACCGGAAAGCCAAGTACCGCCTGGCGGAACAGGCCCTGGCCAGCGGACAGCAACTGCCTGAAAACTTCTTCAAAGAAGCCGCAGCAACGGATATCCGCAGCAAAGGCATCAACAACATATTCGTCGGCATCGGCCTGTTCATCTTCCTTTGGGCCATTACCGGAGAATTCGGCCTCGGATGTATCGGCCTGCTCGTCATGTTCACCGGCTTCGGACAATTGGTGATTTTCTACAGCCAACAGAAGAAGAACGAAGAAAAATGAGTCAGATGGGTGACATATCGTTAGTCGCACAGGTCGTGGTGTTTCACAACACCAGGGCCTTCGACCAGTTGGTAAAGAAGTACCAGTCGCCCGTGCGGCGGTTCTTCCTGCACCAGACCTGCGGCGACAGCGAGTTGAGTGACGACCTGGCACAAGATACGTTTATCAAGGCCTATACAAACATCGCTTCGTTCAAGAATCTGTCCAGCTTCTCAACCTGGCTCTACCGTATTGCCTATAACGTTTTTTATGATTATATTCGCAGCCGGAAAGAAACGGACGATTTGGATACGTATCGAGTGGACGCTCAATGCAGCACACTGCAGCAGGACGTGGGACAGCACATGGACATTTACCGTGCCCTGGCCACACTGAAGGAAATGGAACGCACCTGCATCACGCTCTTCTACATGGAAGACCAAAGCATCGAAAAGATTGCAGGTATCACCGGATGTCCGGCGGGAACGGTAAAAAGCCACCTCTCGCGGGCGAAAGACAAAATGGCTTCCTACTTAAAACAAAATGGTTATGATGGAAAATGATGATAAACTCCTAACTTCATTCTTTGCCGAACACCGGCAGGAAATAGCCGATAACGGGTTCAGCCGCCGCGTACTGCGACATCTGCCCGACCGCAGCCGCCACTTGGCGCAGATATGGACAGCATTCTGCTTTACTCTGGCCCTCGTACTGTTCGTCTCCCTCGACGGAGTGCAGCTGATACTGGACACCTTGCGCGAAACCTTCGATACTGCCATCCGGAGCGGAGCTTCGGAGCTTGACCCCAAGTCGTTAATCATCGCCGGAGTGGTATTGCTCTATTTCGGTTACCGCAAGATTTCATCTATGGCATAGTTGTTTTTCAATGATAAATCGTATCTTTGTCCCCTCATAAAACTAACTAAGAGGAGAAAGTTTTGAGAAAGATTCTATTCATCATATTATTCGTTTTTTCTATTGGGAATGCCGGGGCGCAAGCAACAAGCGATTCCATTGTCATGAATTATTTGAAGGAAATGGGCGCCCCCGTCACTTATAACAATGAAGTGAAATTGCTGATGACCGGCCATGACAAGTTCGTCGATCTCTTCGAGAATATCCGCCATGCCCGGCATCATATCCATTTGGAATACTTCAACTTCCGCAACGACTCCATAGCCAATGCCTTGTTCAGCCTTCTGGCAGAGAAAGTCAAGGAGGGGGTTAAAGTCCGTGCCATGTTCGATGCCTTCGGCAACTGGTCCAACAACCAACCATTGAAGGAACGCCATCTGAAATCCATCCGCGCCCAAGGCATCGAAATCGTCAAGTTCGATCCTATCACTTTTCCCTGGGTGAATCATGCCATACACCGCGACCATCGGAAAATAGTAGTGATTGACGGAAAGATAGGTTATACCGGCGGCATGAACATTGCCGACTACTACATCAACGGATTGCCTAAAATCGGTAAATGGCACGATATGCACATACATCTTGAAGGAGATGCCGTGCGCTATCTGCAGGGCATCTTCCTGACCATGTGGAACCGGGAAACGGGACAACACGTAGGTGGACCTGCCTACTTCCCGGATACTCAGCAACTGCCCGACAGTATTGCCGAAGAAATAGCCATCGTGGACCGCACGCCACGCGAAACACCACGCTCCATCAGCCATGCCTATGCAGCTTCCATACAAGCCGCACAGAAGAGCATCCGAATCGTGAATCCTTATTTCGTTCCGACCAAATCAATCCGCAAGGCAATCAAGAACGCACTGAAAAAAGGTACTGAAGTGGAAATCATGATACCTGCCGTGTCGGACATAGCCTTTACTCCGGATGCCTCATTCTACATAGCACACAAGCTGATGAAGAAAGGAGCCAAGATATATCTCTTCAACGGCGGCTTCCACCATTCCAAGATAATGATGGTAGACAGCACTTTCTGCACGGTGGGTACTGCCAATCTCAACAGCCGCAGCCTGCGCTATGACTACGAGACAAACGCTTTCATCTTCGACCCCAAGACCACCAATGAGCTGAATGCCATGTTCGAACGGGACGTGCAAAACAGTACACTGCTCACTCCCGAAGTCTGGAAAAAGCGTTCCGGATGGAAGAAATTCGTAGGCTGGGTGGGGAACTTGATGACCCCCTTCCTCTAATTTTTAATTATTAATTATTAATTATTAATTAATTCCCCTACCTTTGCGTTCGGATAAAAACAGAGCTACATCATGAAACAATATTTAGACCTGCTGAACCGCGTACTGACCGAAGGCGTAGAGAAAAGCGACCGTACGGGTACCGGCACCATCAGCGTATTCGGCCACCAGATGCGTTTCAACATGGATGAAGGCTTCCCCTGCCTTACTACCAAGAAGCTGCATCTGAAATCAATCATATACGAACTGCTATGGTTCCTCCAAGGAGACACCAATGTGAAATATCTTCAGGACAACGGTGTACGCATCTGGAACGAATGGGCGGACGAAAACGGTGACCTGGGACATATCTACGGGTATCAATGGCGCTCCTGGCCGAACTATAAAGGTGGATTCATCGACCAAATCAGCGAAGCTGTAGAAACCATCAAGCACAATCCCGACTCACGCCGGATTATAGTCAGCGCATGGAATGTAGGCGATTTGGACAACATGAACCTCCCTCCCTGCCACGCTTTCTTCCAGTTCTATGTCGCCAACGGACGGCTGAGCCTGCAACTGTACCAGCGTAGTGCGGACATTTTTTTAGGAGTGCCCTTCAACATTGCTTCCTATGCCCTGCTCCTGCAGATGATGGCGCAAGTCACCGGACTGAAAGCCGGAGATTTCATCCATACCTTAGGAGACGCCCACATCTATCTGAACCATCTGGAGCAGGTAAAGCTCCAACTATCTCGTGAACCGCGGGATTTGCCGCAGATGAGAATCAATCCGGATGTGAAAAACATCTTCGATTTCAAGTTCGAGGATTTTGAGTTGGTCAACTATAACCCGCATCCGCATATTGCAGGGAAAGTGTCAGTATAAATCCTACAATAAAAAGATAGAAAGAGAAAAGAATTTTACACACATATGATTAGTATTATCGCCGCAGTAGATAGAAAGAGAGGTATCGGTTATCAGAACCGGTTGTTATTCTGGCTTCCCAATGATTTGAAGCGTTTCAAAGCCCTCACCACGGGAAATACCATCATCATGGGCCGAAAGACCTTTGAATCTCTCCCCAAAGGCGCGCTTCCCAACCGCCGCAACGTTGTTCTGTCCACTCAAAAAGATTTGATTTGTCCCGATGCAGAAGTTTTTTCCTCACTGGAAGAAGCACTGAACAGTTGCCAGCCCGACGAACACGTCTACATCATCGGCGGTGCAAGCGTTTATCGCCAGGCACTCCCCTTTGCAGGTGCCCTCTGCCTGACCGAGGTGGATGCAGAAGCCCCTCAGGTGGATGCCTACTTTCCCGAAGTCGCTCCGACTGTATGGCAAGAAAAAAGCAGGGAGTCCCATCCCGCAGATGAGAAGCATCCCTGCCCTTATGCATTCGTCGATTATATCCGCCGGTAGAATTAATCTTCCTCTTCTTCTACCGTTATAGGCATCTGCCGCTTGATGGCTTCATGGAAAGATATCAAGGTTTCCGTACGCGCCAGTCCCAGCGGTTGCAACTTATCATGTATGATGCTCAGCAAATGATGGTTGTTGCGGGCATAAAGCTTTATGAACATATCATACTTGCCTGTCGTAAAATGGCATTCCACAATCTCGGGAATGGCTTCCAATGCTCTCGTCACAGCATCGAAGGAAGCGGGATCCTTTAGATAGATACCGATATAGGCGCATGTTTCGTATCCTATCTTCTCCGGATCAATCACATATTCAGAACCTTTCAATATACCTAAGTTTGTCAGCTTTTGAATGCGCTGATGAATGGCTGCTCCCGATACATTACAAGCTCTGGCCACTTCAAGGAAAGGAATGCGTGCATTATCGGCTATAAGTTTTAAAATCTGTTCGTCTAAAGTATCCAATTGATGATGTCCCATTTCAAATTCTAATGATTAATAAATTACTATATCTCCCGCATATCTATACGGCAACATGCAAAGTTAGCTATTTTTTCGCCAATAAAATACGGTTTATAACTTTTCTTGCAAAAAAAAGAATAATACCGCATATCAGGCATTTCAAAGTGCATATGCAAAATTCCATCTCGCACGACCGGAAAATTGCAGATGAGCTTTAAAGATATTATCTTTGTAGTAGCAATAATAATGAACTGTTATGAAAAAGTATTCCTTATTCCTATTATGCCTGATGGCGGCAATATCCTTGCATGCCCAACGCTTTGCCGATTATTTTGCAGATAAGACCCTGCGTGTCGACTATATCTTTACCGGAAATGCAGCCAGACAAGAAATATGCCTGGACGGATTGTCTTGTCTCCCCTCTTGGGCAGGAAGGAAGCATCATTTGTCTGAGTTGCCCTTGCAAGGAAACGGACAAATCATTATGCGGGATGCAGCCAATGGCAGCGTAATCTACAAAACATCCTTTTCTTCGCTCTTCCAGGAGTGGCTGGAAACGGATGAAGCCAAAGCAGTGACCAAAGGATTCGAAAACACCTTTCTCCTTCCCTATCCCCTTCGTCCTGCAGAAATAGAAATAACACTCCTCGACCCGCGTAGAAATGTACGGGCAAGCATGAAACATACGGTCAGTCCCGACGACATCCTGATACATCAGAAAGGTACTGCCCACATCACACCACATAAATATCTGCTGCAAAGCGGCAATACGGACAAATGCATCGACGTAGCCATCCTTGCAGAAGGATATACTCCCGAAGAGATGCCGGTATTCTACGAAGATGCCACCATTGCCTGCGAAAGTCTGTTTGCCCACGAACCCTTCCGTTCCATGAAAAAGCACTTCAACATTGTAGCAGTGGCCAGCCCCTCCGAAGACAGCGGAGTAAGCGTACCACGCCTCGGAGAATGGAAACGGACAGCATTCAGTTCTCATTTCAGCACATTCTATTCAGACCGGTATCTGACAACCTCCCGTGTCAAATCCATACACGATGCGCTGGCTGGAATACCGTATGAACACATCATCATCCTTGCCAATACGGAAGAATACGGAGGCGGTGGAATCTATAATTCCTATACCCTTACTACCGCCCACCATCCCATGTTCCGCCCCGTTGTAGCGCATGAGTTCGGGCATAGCTTTGGCGGACTGGCCGATGAATACTTCTACGACAATGACGTGATGACAGATACCTATCCATTAGATGTGGAACCCTGGGAACAGAACATCAGCACAAGAATCGATTTCATTTCCAAATGGGAAGATATGCTTGCTCAAGGAACTCCCGTTCCTACTCCCTCTTCTGAAAGTGGAACATATCCCGTAGGTGTATATGAAGGAGCTGGCTATTCTGCCAAAGGCATCTACCGTCCGGCAGACAATTGCCGCATGCGCACCAATGAATACCCTACTTTCTGCCCGGTCTGCCAACGGGCCATCCGCCGCGTCATTGAATTTTATACTGAATAAAAACAAACTAAACTAAAAGAACTTATGATCAGACTTCAACGTATTACAACAGCTGACACAGACTTGTACAGCTACATGGAGAAATTAATGACTCAATCGTTCCCTTCAGAGGAGTACCGGGAACTGGAAGAATTGCGCAAGTATACAGATACCAAAACGCACTTCTATAACAATATTATCTTCCATAACAAGACCCCGGTAGGTCTCATCACTTACTGGGATTTCGGACATTTTTATTATATAGAGCATTTTGCCATTGACCCCGCACAGCGTAACGGCGGATATGGAAAGAGCGTACTAAACCATTTATGCCAACTCTTAAAACATCCCATCGTCTTGGAAGTGGAAATACCCGAAGAAGAAATGGCTAAACGCCGCATTAACTTCTATCAACGGCAAGGATTCTCCTTATGGGAAAAGCCCTACCAACAACCACCCTATAAAACAGGCGACAACTACCTGCCTATGCTCATCATGGCCTATGGAGATATAGAATGTGGAAAGGATTTTGACTCTGTAAAGGAACACATCTACCGCGAAGTATATAATGTGAAATCTTAAAAACCCAATATACTTAAAACAATAAAGGTCGTTTCAACAAATGAAACGACCTTTATTATATCATTAAACTAACTTTTACTGACGCGGTTGCGCAGAATAGTTAATCTTCAAAGCATAAGCCTTACGAAGCGCTTCTTTGATATCTGTTACGATACCCATTTTCGTATCTTGGTCAACTTTCAAAGACACTGTCATCTGCGGCTGATCTTCTTCCTTCATACTGGCACGTTCACCAATAATGTAATCTTGAATTTCAGCAACTTCAGCATAGCTGTCGTTCAACTGGATACGGCTCTCATTACCTAACTTCTTACGAAATTCGGCAGTAGGTTTTCCTACATAGATAAACGTAACCAAAGACTTCTTTTCAAGTTTCTCCAATTCTGTAGCTTGCGGAACCTTAAACTCAACCTTCAATGTTACCTCACGCATCGTTGTTACAATCATGAAGAAGAACAACAAGGTGAAGATAAGGTCAGGCAGAGAAGAAGTGTTCAACGCCGGCATTCCACGTTTACCAGTCTTATTAAATTTTCCCATTACTTCTTTTCTCCGTACTTTTTAGGTTCTGCCTCAGAAATCTTCTGAGAATAAATTTCACGAATTGCATCTTGTTGTTCCTGATCCAACTCCATATAATTCTTCTGCCACTTTTCCTGAGCCAATTCATCACGCAACTCGTTATAAGCTGCTACCAACTCATTCTGTACAGACATATATGCTTTGTATGAAGAACCACGGTCACAACGCAAAGAAATCACATGGCCTTCCGTCACTTGTACTGTACCGAAGAAAGGAACATTCTTAGAAATCTTTTCCGGTTTTGTATCTTCGTTATACGGATTGGCAATAAATTCTTTTGCTTTTGCACGCAATTGGTCAACAGTAATATAATCATTCCCGCACATTAACTGGTCCTGCATGTTCAAGAAGACTTGCAATACGTTGCGTTCCTTCTTCTTTGCATCGTCCAACTTCTGGTCCTTTTCCGGTGGAGGCGGCAAACGTCTTGCCAAACCACGGTCGGTATCCATAGATGTTGTAATCAAGAAGAAAATCAGCAACAAGAAAGCGATGTCCGCAGTAGAACTTGAGTTAATTTCAGGAACTTCTCTTTTCTTTTTAGCCATTGTAATTATATCTTTAAATTGAGTTACCTCAATTGATTATGATAATTTTTTCTTAATGCTACTAAAAATGATTGCCAAGACTGTACCAGCAAACAAGATATAGATAGAATAAAGGAACATGTCAGTAAGCTTCAACCAGAAAGGTACGTTCTCAGTTCCGCTATAACCCGGAATAACAAGTGGTTCTTCACTACCCATAGTCCAAGAAATAACAACAACTGCAACCAATATAACCAAACCAATCAAAGATTTCAACGCTGCTCCCGGATTGTCTTTCAGTGCAGCTCCAAATTGGAACAAAACACCAACCACGGTAGCAATAATAGCTACAAAGAACAGAATGTACATCAAATAAATCAATGCGTCTGTATGAGCCGGTTGCCACATTTCTGCGTCAACGCTTGCCAACACTGCATCGCCCTGAGCATCTCCACCGAAGAAGAACATGCCCAACACTACCAAGATGATAGCGAACATGACATACAGTGCATAGTATGATACTTTATATGATAACTTAGCCATCTTAATTATTTTTTGTATTTCAAGTCATATTTGATAACCATATCCAACAGAGAGATAGAAGAATCTTCCATTTCGCTGGTCAAAGCTTCAATCTTAGCCAGGATGTAGTTATAGAATACCTGCAGAATCAAGGCAACGATCAAACCGAAGATAGTTGTAATCAAGGCAACCTTCATACCACCTGCTACAACCGTCGGAGAGATATCACCTACCTGCTGGATCTTATCAAATGCCTGCACCATACCGATTACAGTACCCAAGAATCCCAAAGACGGAGCCATAGCGATGAACAGTGTAATCCAAGAGCAACCTTTTTCCAGGTAACCAGCTTGTACACCACCGTAAGAAACTACTGACTTTTCTACTACGTCGATACCTTGGTCAATTCTCATCAGACCTTGATAGTAGATAGAAGCGATAGGACCTCTAGTGTTACGTGCGATGTCTTTAGCAGCTTCAACGTCACCTTTTTCCAAAGCAGCTTCAATAGCAGCCAAGAACTTCTTTGTGTTGATTTCAGCCAAGCTCAAATAAATGATACGTTCAATACAGAATGCAAGACCGATAACCAATGCGATAGCTACCAAACTCATGAAAGATGCAGTACCTTCAATAAACTTAGTTTTGAGTTCTTTGTGGATACCACCTTCTGCAGCTTCCATTGCGGCAGGAGCAGCAGCGTCAGCAGCAGGTGCTACAGCTGCTTGTTCAGTTTGTTCAGCTGCAGGAGCATCTTGAGCCTGAGCAAGTTGAGTTGAGCCAAAGTGTTAAGACTCCCATCACAGCAACAATTGCAAATAACTTTTTCATTGTGTGTCTAATTTTTAAGATTAAATAATTAATT
>ENA-OQET01000002-OQET01000002.1-human-gut-metagenome-genome-assembly--contig:-NODE-2-length-152113-cov-6.934277_pt1 | contig 152113 bp, 105 predicted proteins | sample MGYA00242800_ERZ504645 | MGnify/ENA primary metagenome ERZ504645 (study PRJEB26092, sample SAMD00036308) | human gut metagenome | host: Homo sapiens | study: EMG produced TPA metagenomics assembly of... | reverse complement strand
GCGCATTTTGTGGAGCACCTTATATTTAAAGGTACCGCCAAGCGCAAGGCATGGCACATTCTGAACCGCATGGAGAATGTGGGCGGCGACCTCAACGCTTACACCAACAAGGAAGAGACAGTGATTTACTCTGCTTTCCTGACCGAGCATTTCGGCCGTGCCTTCGAACTTCTGGTGGATATTGTATTCCACTCCACCTTTCCGCAACGTGAAATAGAGAAGGAGACGGAGGTGATTATCGACGAGATACAATCCTACGAAGATAATCCTTCCGAGCTAATCTTCGATGATTTTGAGGACTTGATATTCAGGGGGCATCCCTTGGGACGCAACATTCTTGGCAATCCCGAACAGTTAAAGCTGTTTCGCTGTGAGGATGCTGCCGCATTCACTGCCCGCTTCTACCATCCCAACAATATGGTTTTCTTTGTTCTGGGTAATCTGAGTTTCAAGAAAGTTGTGCTTATGGCAAAAAAACTTCTGGCGGATATACCGGCAACACCGGTACATTATGGTCGTACTCCGCCTCCCCTTTATGTGCCCGAGCATCTTGTAGTGCATAAGGATACTCACCAGGCACATGTCATGATTGGCAGCCGGGGATATAATGCATACGATGACAAGCGCACCGCACTTTACCTGCTGAACAATGTCTTGGGTGGCCCGGGCATGAACAGCCGCCTGAACGTCTCTCTCCGTGAACGTCGTGGGCTGGTCTATAACGTAGAATCCAACTTGACTTCCTATACCGATACGGGAACTTTCTGCATCTACTTCGGTTGCGACCCTGCAGATTTGGACTACTGCACCCGCCTGGTATATAAGGAATTGAAACGCTTGCGTGATGTCCGGATGACTTCCTCGCAGCTTGCGGCTGCCAAGAAGCAGCTTATCGGGCAAATCGGTGTAGCTTCGGATAATAATGAGAACAATGCGCTGGGTATGGGAAAGACTTTCCTGCATTATAATAAATGCGAAACTTCCGAAGCCGTGTTCCATCGTATTGAACAGCTCACTTCGGAAGCTCTGTTAGAGGTGGCAAACGAGATGTTTGCCGAGGACTATCTTTCGACGCTCATTTATCGCTGACCGCTTTTTTTATTTGAAAACCTGCAACATAGGACGCCCTATCCATACTTGTGGCTGTTTCAGCCCGAAGATGTGGGCAATGGTGGACGCAACGTCATACTGCATCATGCTTTCGTGGAATTCGCCTCCTTTCTTTATGTTCTTTCCGGAGATGATGAAGGGAGTCTGCATTTCCTGCATGGTCTTGCCGCCATGTCCTTTTTCAATGCCGCCGTGGTCGGCAGTAACGACGAAGATTGTTTCTTTCAGCATGCCTGCCTCTGTAACGGCCTGGATGATACGGCCTACGTAACCGTCAAGCTCTTTCAGCTTGGCATAGTATTCAGGAGTATCGTGTCCGGCTTGATGGCCTACGTGGTCGGGGTTGTCGAAGCAGACAGCAAGCAGGGTCGGATGTTTCTCCTTGATATACTTTTCTGCCATGCCGCATAGGGCTTCGGGATGTTTGTTGTAGTCGGGTGCTTGTGCATAGTGGCTCAGAGAAAGGGTATCCACCAGATACTTAATGCCGTCCCATTCATACAGACAGCCTATTTCCGCTTCCGGCCGGGCATCACGCAGCAGTTGGAAGATGGTAGGGAATATGCCGTGCTGGTTCAATACGCGTGACGGGAGTTCGGGAGTCTTGGATCCCCATTGCGTATATCCGTGCAATTCGGGACCTGCCCCCATAAACATGCTTGCCCAGTTGATGGCGCTGGAAGAGGGCAGGGCGGAACGCTTCTCCAGAGTGTAGGAACCGTCTGCCATGAGTTGCTTGATGTGGGGGATTTCCGCTCTGGGTACACTGTAGGCACCCCAGCCGTCCAGACCGATTAAAACGACATGCTTTGCTTTCCCTTTTGCGTTGCAAGGAATGGAGAACAGGCAGGCTGCTATGACAGCAGCAAGCACTGTAAAGGTTGTTTTCTTCATTGTGTTTTTAGTTTATAAGATTAGTATGCGGCAAATTTACGGAAACATATCGGATTTTGGTGCAATGCCGTACATAATCCGGCCGGTTTTATATCGTTTCGTTCTTTTCCAGCCGTTGCATGCTGAATTCACAGCCGCAATACTGCTGGTTGTAGAAGTCATACTCTTTCAGCAGTTGGTTGCGTCGGTCCTGAAGTCCGCCTTTCCGCCAATTCTGTTCCCAGAAGAGGGTGCCCGGGTAGAGCGCGGCGGCACGGCGTCCTGCTTCATTGATTTGTTCCAGACTTTTCCAGCGCGAAGAGGCGAGGGTGGTGGTGAATACGGAGAAACCATGCTCGGAGGCGTAGCGGGCTGTCTCTGTCAAGCGCAGGGTGAAGCACTTCAGGCAGCGACTGCCGCGTTCCGGTTCATGCTCCAGGCCTTGCATGGTGTGCAGCCAGTGTGCATAATCGTAGTCTGCATCGATGAAATCGATGTTTTTGGAGGTTACGAAACGGATAGCCTCGTTTTTCCTTATCTCATATTCCGCCTGCGGATAGATGTTGGGATTGCAGTAGAATACGGTGGGGCGTATGCCGTTTTCCAGCATGCACTCGATGATGGCAGAGGAGCAAGGTGCGCAGCACGAATGCAGCAGCACCTTGTCTTCACCGTTGGGTGTTTGGACTTTCAACATTATACTTTCAGTTTAATTTTTACTTTCACCAGCAAGCCGGTCAGCCCGACAATGACAAGCGAGAACACGAGGGACTTGATCAGTCCCGGCACGCCGCTTCCCAATGCTTCGGGATAGTGCAGATGCAGCAGTTGCTGGACAGCATACCAGATGTAAGGAATAATATAGCAGGTCAGCGTTGCCGTGCCTGCGGGTTTGATAATATCGAACCAGTTGGTCTTGCCTTTCACGTCCGTCAGCCAGTAGAAGAAGCCGAACAGCGGGAAGAACATGGCGAGGCAGTAGAACAGCCATGTCGGTGTGGCTTGTATTTTGGATATAATCCAGAACGGGTGTGAGACGAGGGCAAGGACAAGCATTCCTACGCCGAGGGCACAAAGCATGCCGATGAATCGTCCCGGCCGTTCCCGGTCGGCATAGCGCTGCATGAGCAGGGAGGTCAATACGCCGGACATACCGAAGGCATGCAGTGTCCAGTCACTCGGGATAAAGGGAAGCAGGATAATCCGGCTGCCGTACTCTCCCGGTATCAGGTCTGAATGGCTGATTACGGCAAGCAATACGACCACGAACCAGGCAATGGCATTCTTCCGCAGGCTTTCCCGGGTGAACAGATAGATGCCTGCACATACCGCATACGTCCAGCCGATAAGTCCGAGGATGCCCCACCAGCTTATCTGGAACGGTTTCCCGTTCATGTCCTTGTAGATGACGAGGAAGGCGAGCAGCAGCACGCCTGCTGTTTTCATTGCGGTGAAAAGGGTCTTTTTCGTTCCTTCCGCTTTGGGATATACCCCCCAGGTGAGGAAGAAGCCGATGACCATCAAGATGGAAAACCATTGATGTGAGAGGCCGCCTTCGATGCCTCCGCTGTTCAGTGAAAACAGTCCCATGGCAATCAGTGCCACTGTCCGCCAGAAGATATGGGCCACGACTTGCAGGGTGTTGTCTCCCTTTTTGTACCGGATTTTGTATGGCAAAGGATACGGACATGCCCATACAGAAAAGGAAAGCGGGGAAGATGGTGTCGGAGAATCCCATCATGTCTTCGTCCATCCTGGCATGCATCAGCCAGTGGGGCACGTTTTTCAGTCCGGGAATGTCGTTGACAAAGAGCATGAGGAACATGGTGAGTGCGCGGAATACGTCTACCGCGGCAATCGTTGGAGTGTTAAGCTTTTCATGATAGATAATTTGTTTGGGGGTTTTGAACGCAAATATAGGAAACTATTCTTTCCGATGCTACTGCTTTGCAGGATTTCTTGCTATATTTGCATGAACTTTATGGTCATGGAAAGGAGATTGTTCATTTTTTGTTTTCTTGCCGTCGTGGTATGGCAAAGTGTGGCTTTGGCTGCCGGCACGTCGTCTTTCACTGCACTGACGGCTTCTTTGGATGAGGCTATCGAGGCGCATCGGCACTATGTCGCCGTGCGTGAAGGGCGCATTGCCCGGCTGAAGCGCCAATTGCTGGATGCCGACACCGCCAATCTCTCTTTTTTTCGATGGAATGGAGAAATTTATAAGGAGTACAAGGCATATATCTGCGACTCTGCCATCCATTATCTTCGTGTCAATCTGGATTGGGCAGAACGCTATGGCCAACGGAATGCAGCACTCGAAACAAGGCTGGAGCTTGCCCACCTGATGGCTTCGGCAGGCATGTACGAGGAAGCTGCCGAACTCTTGAGGCAGACGGACAAAGCCTCCCTTCCCACCCATCTGATGCCGGACTATTACAATGCCTGTCATAAACTTTACACAGAACTGAGTTTCTATACGCTGGACGATTCTTTCAAGAAGCATTATCAGGCTTTGGCTACCCATTATGACGATTCTTTGATGCAGGTACTTCTGCCTTCATCCTCTCTCTATCTGGAACGAAGAGAGACGCGGGAGGCCGCTGCAGGCCATCCGGACGAAGCCTTGAGCATCAATGATACGCGTCTGGCACATGCCAAGCCCAATACTCCCGAATATGCGCTGGTGACCTATCAGCGCTCATTGCTCTACCGCCGGCTCGGAAACCGGGAGGAGGAGAAGCGCTATCTGGCTTTGTCTGCACTGACCGATATTCGCCTGAGCATCACAGACCATGCCTCACTCTGGAACCTGGCGGAACTTCTTTATGAAGAAGGGGATATGGAGCATGCCTACCGTTACATCCGTTTCTCGTGGGACGAAACCAACCGATACAACGCCCGTAGCCGCAGCCTCCAGACTGCCGGCATCCTTTCACTGATAGACCTCACTTATCAGGCCATGCGCGAGAAGCAGAATGACCGGCTCCGGCTGTACCTCTGGCTCATCAGCGCTTTGATTGTGCTGTTGGTGGTGGCAGTGGGCTTTATCTACCGGCAGATGCAGCGACTCTCTGCCGCACGGAACAAGCTGGAGCATGCCAACGAGCAACTGCAACTCTCAAACAACATCAAGGAGGAGTATGTGGGCCGTTTCATGAATCTCTGCTCCGTTTATATCAACCGGCTGGATACCTACCGGCGGATGGTCAACAAGAAAATCTCTGCCGGGCAGATGGAAGAGCTGCTGAAGATGGTGCGTTCCCGCGAGGTGCTGGACACCGGACTGAAGGAACTCTATGATAACTTTGATACTGCCTTCTTGCACCTTTTCCCCGATTTTGTCGATAAATTCAATGACTTGCTGCAGCCCGAAGAACGCATCGTGCTCCGTAAAGGCGAGTTGCTGAATACGGAACTCCGCATTTTCGCCTTGATTCGTCTGGGCATCGACGACAGTTCGCAGATTGCAGAATTCCTCCGTTATTCCGTAAACACCATCTATAATTACCGTGCCAAAGTGAAGAACAAGGCTCGCATTTCGCGCGAGGACTTTGAAATACGGCTGATGCAGATACGCTGACAATACGTCAAACCGGCTTTTTGAATCCACTTTCTGCCTTTCTCTTCTTCTGATTATATTTCTGATTATTAGTTGTTTGTTTGTTCATGCTTCTTCACTCCTTCCACCTATTCCCGATTCGCCGGTACGAGGTGTTCTTATCTTTCCTAACTTTGGGGAAGCAAAAGCGAATATCGCAACTAATACTATAACCAAAATTATTGCCATGAAACATTTATTAGCGACAAGCATTTCCATCGCCTTGCTGTCTTTGGGCCTTGCGGGATGCGGTGAGAAACAAGCGACAAAAGAAGTAGCTTCGGATGCATTCGTAACCATTCAGGGTCAGGACTTGATAAAGCCCGACGGTACCAAACTCTTCATCATGGGTACCAACCTGGGCAACTGGCTGAATCCGGAAGGATACATGTTCAAGTTCAACAAGACCAATTCCGGCCGTTTCATCAACGAGATGTTCTGCCAGTTGGTGGGACCGGACTTTACGGCCGACTTCTGGAAAGCATTCAAGGACAATTATGTAACGCGCGAGGACATCCGCTTCATCAAGGAGCAGGGTGCCAACACCATCCGCCTGCCTTTCCATTACAAACTGTTTACGGACGAGGACTATATGGGGCTGACTGCCGACCAAGACGGCTTTGCCCGCGTGGACAGCCTGGTAGAGTGGTGCCGCGAATCGGACTTGTACCTCATCCTCGACATGCACGACGCCCCCGGCGGACAGACGGGCGACAACATCGACGACAGCTACGGCTATCCCTGGTTGTTCGACAGCGAAGTCAGCCAGCAACTCTACTGTGACATCTGGCGCCGGATAGCCGACCGCTACAAGAACGAACCGGTCATCCTCGGTTACGAACTCTTCAACGAGCCCATTGCCCCTTACTTCGAGAACATGGAGGAACTCAACGGCAAGCTGGAAGATGTATATAAGAAAGGTGTAGCCGCCATCCGCGAGGTGGACAGCAACCACATCATTCTGCTGGGCGGTGCGCAATGGAACGGTAATTTCAAGCCTTTCAAGGACTCCAAGTTCGACGACAAGATAATGTACACTTGCCACCGTTACGGAGGCGAACCTACCCAAGCTGCCATCCAGACGATTATCAACTTCCGCGACAGTGTGAACCTGCCCATGTACATGGGTGAGATAGGCCACAATACGGACGAATGGCAGGCCGCTTTCTGCCAGACGATGCGCGAGAACAACATCGGCTATACCTTCTGGCCCTACAAGAAGATGGACGGTTCTTCTTTCGTCGGCATCACTCCGCCGGAGAACTGGGCAAACATCGTGTATTTCTCCGAAGCACCGCGTGCCACGTACAAGGAAATCCGTGAGGCACGTCCCGCGCAGGCCATGTCCCGCAAGGCGATGATGGACTTTATCGAGGCATGCAAACTGAAGAATTGTGTGGTTCAGGAGGGTTATATCCGGTCATTGGGAATGAAGTAGCGGGTGCTGCCTCGCTACAAACAGTACGTATCAAGTCCCAGAGGATGAGATGCCGGGACTTAGCATGAAAGAGGTAGGGACTGAGCTGTACACACCATAGGACTGAGCACCCAAAACATCCGGATGTTTTAGGGCAAAACATGGGGATGTATTGGGATAAAACATCCGGGTGTTTTGGGGTAAAACATGGGGATGTTTTGGACAACAACATCCGGATGTTATGGGTACTCACTATACGGGTGTAAGGACTTCAGTTCCTATGTAGGTAGGGCTAAGTCATATTCCCTTGTATGTTGGAGATTATCAATGGTACGGACTGATTATGATTGCTTACTTATATAACAACTTAATTATACAACAATGAAAAAAGTATTATTCGGTTTGGTTCTGGCCGCTGTCGCGCTGCCTCTTTCGGCCCAGCAGAAGCCCGTCTATCTGGACGCAAGCAAACCTATTGAAGAAAGAGTGGAAGACGCCTTAAGCCGTCTGACCCTGGAAGAGAAAGTGAAGTTGACCCATGCGCAAAGCAAGTTCAGCAGTGCGGGTGTGCCCCGTCTGGGCATTCCCGATGTATGGACGGACGACGGCCCCCACGGCATACGTCCCGATGTGTTGTGGGACGAGTGGGAACAAGCCGGATGCACCAACGACTCCTGCGTGGCTTTCCCTGCCCTGACCTGTCTGGCGGCAACCTGGAACCCCGAAATGTCTCTCCTTTACGGACAGAGCATCGGTGAAGAGGCGCGCTACCGCAACAAGTCCGTCCTGCTGGGCCCCGGTGTCAATATCTACCGCACACCGCTCAACGGACGCAACTTCGAGTATATGGGTGAGGACCCTTATCTGGCCGGAAAGATGGTGTCGCCCTATATCCGGGGCGTGCAGCAGAACGGCGTGGCCGCCTGCGTGAAACACTTCGCCTTGAACAACCACGAAGTGAACCGCCACACCACCAACGTCATCGTGGACGACCGTGCCCTTTATGAAATCTATCTGCCTGCTTTCAAGATGGCCGTGCAGGAAGGCGGAGCGTGGAGCATCATGGGTGCCTACAACCTATACAAAGGCCAACATCTTTGTCACAACCAATACACATTGAACGATATATTGAAGGGCGAATGGGGATTCGACGGCGTAGTCATTTCCGACTGGGGCGGCACGCACGATACCCGGCAAGCCATCACCAACGGGCTGGATATGGAATTCGGCAGTTGGACCAACGGGCTCTCGAACGGTGCCAGCAACGCATACGATAACTATTATCTGGCAAATCCCTATCTGAACCTCATCCGCGAAGGTAAGGTAGGTACCACGGAACTGGACGACAAGGTACGCCGCATTCTGCGCCTTATCTTCCGTACGGTGATGAACCCCGACCGTCCGTGGGGAAGCATGCTCTCTCCGGAACATTACGAGGCTGCCCGCCGCATCGGTGAGGAGGGCATCGTACTGTTGCAGAACAAGGGCAATGTGCTCCCGATAGACCTGAACCGGGCTAAAAAGATTCTTGTAGTGGGCGAGAATGCCATCAAGATGATGACCGTAGGCGGTGGTAGTTCTTCCCTGAAGGTACAGCGCGAACTCTCTCCGTTGGACGGCATCAAGCAGCGTGTGGCCGGCAAGGCCGAGGTGGTCTATGCCCGTGGCTACGTGGGCGATGCAAGCGGTGAATACAACGGGGTGGTGACCGGACAGAATCTGAAGGATGACCGTACTCCCGAAGAGCTGATAGCTGAAGCCGTGAAAGAGGCCCGGGATGCCGATTATGTCATCTTCATCGGCGGCCTGAACAAGAGCAACGGCCAGGACTGCGAGGACTCCGACCGTAAGGGTCTGGGCTTGTCCTACGGTCAGGATGCCGTTATCTCCGCACTGGCCGAGGTGAACAAGAATCTGATTGTCGTCAACATCTCCGGCAACGCCATTGCCATGCCGTGGGTGAACGAGGTGCCTGCCATCGTGCAGGACTGGTATCTGGGTTCCGAAGCCGGCAGTTCCCTTGCCGCCATCCTCATGGGTGATGTCAATCCCAGCGGCAAGCTTCCGTTCACCTTCCCCGTGAAGCTGGAGGACTGCCCGGCCCACAGCTTGGGCGAATATACCGGCAAACGGAGCAAGGACATCATCGACATCAAGTATAATGAAAGCATCTTCGTGGGCTACCGTTGGGCCGATAAGCAGAAGAAGGTGAAACCGTTGTTCCCCTTCGGCCACGGTTTGAGCTATACCACTTTCGAATATGGCAAGCCGACGGCCGACAGCAAGACCATGCAGGCCGACGGTACGCTGACCGTGAAGGTTTCTGTAAAGAATACCGGAGCGCGCGAAGGGCAGGAAGTTGTCCAACTGTACATCAGTGACAAGAAGTCCTCTCTGCCTCGTCCCGTCAAGGAACTGAAAGGTTTCCAAAAGGTGAAACTGGCTCCGGGCGAAACAAAGGAAGTCACATTTACCATTGATAAGGAGGCTCTTAGCTTCTTCGATGACACCCAGCACGCTTGGGTGGCCGAGCCGGGCAAGTTCGAGGCTGTCATAGCAGCTTCGGCAGCCGATGTGAAGGGAACGGTTCCTTTTGAATTGAAATGATGTAGGAAAATAAAGTTTCCTTTTAGGTTATTATCAAAGATAGTGTAGATGGAGGGTGTGGCCGTGAGGTTGCACCCTTTCTTTGTACTCTTTACAAGCCAATATGTTTTCTTATATTTCTGAGTTTCTTCGGGTTGGCTAAGGAAGATGCAGATATGCTGGATGTTAGAGTCAAAGCAGTGATGTTTTGTAGTAATGGGTGAGTTTTTACCGCCGTGTTTGGGCAGATCTTCATCTTTTATATTTATTTTTGCAGAAATCAATGTTTAATAAAAACTATCATGAAGAAGTATTTAGCAGAAATGATCGGGACAATGGTTCTTGTCCTGATGGGATGTGGTAGTGCTGTCTTTGCCGGAAGTGCGGCGGGGGCGGTTAGTGCAGGTGTCGGAACGCTGGGAGTGGCTTTTGCTTTCGGCTTGTCCGTTGTGGCGATGGCATACGCTATCGGAGGAATCTCGGGCTGTCATATTAATCCTGCCATTACCCTGGGCGTTCTGTTGTCCGGCAGGATGAGCGGGAAAGATGCAGCCATGTATATGGTGTTTCAGGTTATCGGGGCGGTTATCGGTTCTGCCATTCTTTATGCATTGGTGTCTACGGGCGCTCATGGTGGTCCTACGGCTACCGGTTCCAATGGGTTTGCTGACGGAATGATGTTGCAGGCATTCATTGCAGAGGCTGTGTTCACGTTTATCTTTGTGCTGGTTGTGTTAGGTTCTACTGATTCCGAGAAGGGGGCGGGTAATCTTGCAGGATTGGCCATTGGTCTTACGTTGGTATTAGTGCACATTGTTTGTATTCCTGTTACGGGAACTTCTGTCAATCCTGCCCGTAGCATCGGTCCGGCACTGTTCCAGGGTGGCGAGGCTCTCTCTCAGTTGTGGCTGTTCATTGTAGCTCCGTTTGTGGGTGCTGCGCTGAGTGCCGTTGTATGGAAAGTGCTTGCTGCAAAAGAAGGTAAATAAATGTCGGCAGACAGTGCCTTAAGAAGAGGCGGCTGATGGCAGAAAACTTATAAAGGGAAGCCCTCCGTCCGAAACTTTGAAGTTTCGGACGGAGGGCTTCCTGTTCTTTCCTTATGCTTGCTATATCTTGTGCCTTATTCGTACAGCGATTTGGCTATACCCATTTCCAGTCCACGAAGCTCTGCCAGTCCGCGCAGACGGCCGATACAGGAATAGCCGGGATTGGTTTTCTTCTTCAAGTCGTCTACCATCTGGTGTCCGTGGTCGGGTCGCATCGGGATAGAGACACCACGGCGTTGTTGCAGTTCAAGGAAGGCTTTCATCACGTGATACATGTCCACGTCTCCTTCCAGGTGGTTGGCTTCGTAGAAATTGCCTTCGGCGTCGCGTTGTGTACTGCGCAGATGGACAAAGTTGATGCGGTCGGCAAATTGCTGCATGATGGCTGCACAATCGTTGGCGCTGCTTACACCGAGCGAACCGGTGCAGAGGCAAAGGCCATTGCTCTTGTTGGGGACAGCGTCAATCAGTGTCTGAAAGTCGGCAGCGCAACTCATGATACGTGGCAGGCCAAGGATGGAGCAAGGTGGGTCGTCCGGATGGATAACGAGCATGACACCTGCTTCGTCGGCTACCGGAGTGATTTCTTGCAGGAAATAGATCAGGTTGGCACGCAGGCGTTCCGGAGTGATGCCCTTGTAGCGGTCCAGTTCCTGTTGGAACTGTTCCAGGGTGAAGCTTTCTTCTGAGCCGGGAAGTCCGGCAATCATGTTGCGTACAAGCAGTTGTTTGTCTGCCTCTGTCATCTGTTCGAAGCGGGCACGGGCTTTGGCCTTTTCTTCATCGGTGTATTCGCCTTCTGCACCGGGACGACGTAGCAGGAAGAGGTCGAAGGCGATGAAAGCGGCACGTTCAAAGCGGAGGGCACGACTGCCGTCGGGTAGTTCGTAGGAGAGGTCGGTACGTGTCCAGTCCAGTACGGGCATAAAGTTGTAGGTGACAATGTGAATGCCGCATTTGCCCAGGTTACGCAAGCTCTCTTTATAGTTGTCGATATACTTCTGGAAGTCTCCGGTTTGGGTCTTGATATGTTCGTGTACGGGTACACTTTCTACTACAGACCAGCGCAGACCGACGGCTTCAATCATTTCTTTCCGTTTCTTGATTTCCTCTACTGTCCATATTTCCCCGTTTGGAATATGATGCAAGGCGTTTACAATGCCGGTAGCCCCGGCTTGTTTGATGTCCCAAAGGCTTACCGGGTCGTTGGGACCGTACCAGCGCCAGGTTTGTTCACAAAGAATCATGTTATTTATTGTTTGATGATTTGCAATTTACTATTTACATGGCGAATGCGTTGAACCCTCCGTCCACTACAGCCACCGTACCGGTGACAAAGCTGGAAGCATCGCTGATGAGGTATTGGATGGTTCCGCAAAGCTCTTCTGCACGGCCCATACGTCCGAAGGGAGTTTGGCGAATCACATCTTGCCCACGTTCCGTGTAGCTTCCATCCGGGTTCGTCAGCAGGGCACGGTTCTGCTCTGTGAGGAAAAAATCCGGGTGCGATGGCATTTACACGAATACCTTCACCAAACTTCTTGGCAACTTCCGTAGCCATGAAGGCTGTGAAATTGGAGATACCGGCTTTTGCGGCAGCATATCCGGCTACACGCGTCATGGGGCGGAAAGCAGCCATGCTGGAGAAGTTGACAATAGCGCCTGTCTTCTGCTCCACCATCGGTTTGAGGAAGACTTGTGTAGGCAGTACGGTACCGGTCAGGTTTAATTCCAGCACCCGTTGGAACTCTTCTATCTTCAAATCGAAGAAAGTGCCCGTGGGCGCGATGGTGGCACCCGGCATATTTCCGCCGGCTGCATTCAGCAGGGCATCTATGCGGCCATAGGCTTCTAGGATGTCAGCCAAGTTCTGTTCCAGCAGTTCACGGTTCATCACGTCGGTTGTCAGGAACATGGCTTCTCCACCGTTTGCCTTGATTTCTCCGGCAATGGCGTCCCCTATTTCTGCCTTGCGTCCCAAAATGACGACCTTTGCACCTTCTTCTGCCAGATGAAAGGCGATGGCTTTCCCCAATACTCCTGTTCCGCCGGTTATGACCACTACTTTGTCTTTAATGTCAAATAAGTTTTTCATGATTCGTTCATTTAAAAATTACGTTGTGTTTTATTTGATTAGCGTTGCAAAAATACGGAATAATCCGTTGTGCTGCACTTGCAATCGTACAAAAAAGATGTATTTATCATGGTTATTTCATTTAAGGGAGTTATCAGCCGACAAGTCGGCTTAGGAGTTAACGTCCAATACTTCTGTTGATGTATAGCTCTCTAACTCCCTTCAATTCCTTTAAATTTGAAGCCATTCACGTCTTGTTTGTCTACTACTGGTTATCCAATGCTTCCTTGCGTGCCAATGCTTCCAGATAGAAATAATCGGCATAGTTCAGCGGCACGTCGATTTCGCTCCCTCCGGGATGATGCCCGGTGGAGTGCAGCAGCAGGAAACCGTAGTGTGTGCCCGGTTCTGCTTGGTAATGCCTGCCGAGGTTGCCGACAATCTTGTCGGCAATGGATTTGTAGCGTTTCCCTTTCTCCGGAGTGATATATGTGCAGAGCTCATAAAGGCCGGAAGCGATAAGGGCGGCAGCCGATGCGTCACGGGGCACACTGTCAACTGCGACGTGACTTTGCAGACCGTCTACTCCGGGAGCTTTCATGTCCCAGTAGGGGACGAAGTCTTCGGGCATGTTGGGCAGGTTGAGGAAGAAATCGGCAATACCTTCACTTTGCTTCAGATAGGCCGGGTCCTTTGGTGAAGCGGTAGCACATGGCGAAACCGTACAGTCCCCAAGCTTGTCCGCGGCTCCAGAAAGAATCGTCAGAGTAACCCTGGTGGGTACACTTCATGCGGACTTCACCGTTCTCCGGATGATAGTCTACCACATGGTAGGAAGAGTAGTCCGGGCGGAAATGATTTTTCAGGGTGGTATTGGCATGGTTCACGGCTATATTCCAATAAATGGAGTCTCCGGTAAGTTGGGTGGCACGGAACAGCATCTCCAGGTTCATCATGTTGTCTATGATGACGGGATAGCTCCATACCTCACGGTTGTGGTCCCAGGAACGGATGCTTTTCACCTTCGGGCTGTAGCGGGTCATCAGAGTCTTGGCACTTTGCAGCACTACGTCCAGGTAAGAACGTTCACCGGTCAGCTCGTAGGCTTTTCCGAAGCTGTCGTACATCATAAATCCCAGGTCGTGCGTACCCCGGTGCCATTTGGCCTCTTCGATGGGCCACGTCCAGGAGATGGCAGCCTGACGCCAGTAATCATCATGCGTATAGGCATACACCTGCCACAATGAGCCGGCAAAGAAGCCCGAACACCAGTCGTGGGGATGTACCATGGCCAGCGAACCGTCCTTGTTGATGCTACGGGGGATGACGCGGCGCCGGGCGGCATTCTTCTCTTCCTTCTTCGCCTTGTCGGCGCATTTCATGGCAAGTTCCAGCTGTCCGGCAGCAAAGGCATAGGCATGGTCTGTTTCGGTGGCCTGCATATACAGCAGGTTGAAGTTGTCATGAGGATTCAGGATGCGGTGGGCACGATAGAGGCGCAGATAATCCTTGCGTGCAGGATTCAGGTAGACAGCCGTTCGGTAAAGGTCTTTGCAGAAATTCTGCACGGAGCCTTCCCAGCCGCTTATTTGTTGGTAGGGCCATTCGCTGAGGCTTTTCCCGACGTAGGATGCCAGGAAATCCATAGCTTTGTAGAAGTTTCGTCCGTCGGCGGAAGTGGCATTGTCTATATGGGTTCCGAGTGTCCTTGCCATCAGCATGATGTCGATGAAATGAGTCAGGTTGTACTGTGAATAGTGGAAGGCAAGGGTACGCTGTAGTTCGTACGGTTGCCGTCCGTCGGGGGCTATCTGTGGGAAGATACGTTTTTCGGCGAAAGTATCGACCACTTCTTGTGCCAGCTTCTTGTTGCCGGTATAGAGGGCGAAAGCTATGATTTGGGCGTCGTAGGCCACACTGTGGTTGTTGGCTCCGGCTGCTTCTTCTTTGCCTTGCGGACTGGTGAGCATCCAGTCGGTCAGTTCGGCAAACCATTTCTTCAGTTGTTTGCTGTCCTTGGCAGTAAATGCTTTTGATTGTTCCAGTAGTGCTACGGCATCCAGCATCTCTATGAAGGAGTAGGTGTCTATCAGTCCGTAGCAGCGCCCCTTGTCGTTATTGTGCCCCGGTATCATCTGCGCGTATTCCAGATTAGGATTCATCCGGGTGGCTTTGTCCAGAAACCATACACGGATAAGCTCAGTAGCTTTCCGGGCATATTTTTCTTCTTCGCTGAAGTACCAGGCCAATGCCAGGGTGGTGATGCGGTTGGCGGTTGTTCCCAGACGGTTGCGGTCCAGTTTGTTCAGTTCGGGATTCGATATGCCGTCGCGGTTGATGTAGGGTAGGCCGTCAGGTTTTGCAGGGTCGGGCCAAAAGTAGCGGGCCTGGCTCATATAGTCGTGCTTGTCACCGCTGGCGGGTGTCTTTTCCTTCATCATGACGGAAAGAGGCTGTGCATCCGATAGTCTGTCCGCTTCCTTCTTCAGTGTCTCGTAGGCTGTGGCGTAGAACGGTTCCCGGATGGAGCGTTTCACATTGGCAAGGTGTGTTGTGTTCCATACGGATTGCGCTTGCATGCAGGGTGCCATAAGCAAGATGGCAAGCATCCATTGGGCTGCTGCTTTCAGTTTCATGTCTTTTTATTTTAGAGTTAGTGAATATTTCGTAGTTTGATACCGTTCAAGAAGCATGTTCCGCTTGCCGGATGGAAGCGTATGTCTATGTGGTCTGTATCGTTGGTGATTATGTATTTCTTTCTCATGGCCTGGCAGTATCCGCTTTCTTTGCAGGGAGAAAGTTTTTCTTCCAGCATCTTTCCGTTTACGGAAATGCCAAAGGTGTTCTCACGGCTTTTTTGTTCTCCCTCTCTTCCCAATTGGTAGGCTATTCCTTCGTTCTGGAGAAAAATATCCGTAAAGAGGAGCTCCACTTCGTATACTCCTCGGGGAACATCGAAACGGTATCCTTCTATTCCGTTTCTCAAGGTCTGGAAAAGAGGGCCGTCTGCCGTTCTCCGGATTTCGGTCTGTGTGCTCAACTCTTTGCCTCCGATGTATCCCCAGCTGCCTTTTGTGTAGGGCTGGTCTGGAAGCCAGGTTAATCGACTTTCATCGGATGTATAGAAACACTGGCTTCCTACATTGACGGCCAGTTCCAGGTCTTTCAGTCCTGTAGAGTTCAGGTTTGTCGGGATGGGAGTAAAATGTACCTTTATTCCATCTTGAACAGTGGTTCCCTGGTAGTTCCCTTGAACCAGTAACAGTGGTTCTTTGCTGCTGAACGGTGCTTTAAAAATGGCAGTATAGTTGTCTACCTGTTGTCTACCCAGTGATTTCCCGTCGATGGAAAGTTCCACTTCGGGAAGATTGGTATATATCTTGACCGGCAGCAGCACGGAGGAGTCACCTTGTTGTATTCCGGTACGGTATATCCAGTCACGGCTGGCGATGTGCAGCACCGGAATATCTTTGCGCCAGGCTGCTTTATAGTAGTAGAAAACATCTTTGGGAGTCCGGTCAGAGTATGCTAGTCCCTTGTTGTTGATGCGCGGCATGGATTCATCTCTGAGTGCGGAAGAGAAGTCTATGAAGTTCCAGTGGGTACCGCCACAGACATAGGGCGTATTTTCTAGTATGGGCAGATAGTGCTCAAGGAACTTTTGTTGGTATTCGATGCTGAAGTCAAAGGCACGGGGATTCAGGGAGTGCAGCCGTTTGTCCGAACCGGCACCATATTCGCTGACAATCATCGGATGGGTGGGGTAATTGCGGTGTTGTTCTGCCAGAAACTTCTCGAATCCGGTGACATCGCCTCCATACCATCCTTGATATAGATTCCAGCCTATAATGTCTGTTATTTCGCTTAAGCCGGTTTCATTGTAGCTGTTGCTGCCGTGGAATGCCATGGCACTGATACGGGTGGAGTCTTCTTCTTTCAGAACTTGTTCCAGTCTGTTGGCCAGTGCAAGGGTACGTTCTATAACGGGTTTCAGCTCGTTTTCGGTTTTATATTTTCGTTGGGTGACAAGTAATATTTCATTCATGTATCCCCAAATGATGATGGACGGATGATTGTAATGTTGGCGTATCATTTCCCGTAAGCTGCGTTCGCAGTTGTCTCCGTAACCCGGTGTGTCGGGCACAATGTCTATGACGGGAATTTCTTCCCATGCCAGCATTCCCAGCTTGTCACACATCTCTATGATAGCGTCGTCTTGTGGATAATGGGAAATTCGGATGAAGTTGGCTCCCATCTCTTTCATTAGTTTCATGTCACGGCGGTGCATTTCGTCCGTCAGGGCTACACCGATAGGTTTCTGGTCCTGGTGGCGGCAGATACCGCGCAGTTTATAGGGCTTTCCGTTAAGGTAGAAGCCTTTGTTGGATTCGAAATGGAACCAGCGGAAACCGGTATGGTGGTTGCTTTGGTCTACGATGGACTTTGTTTTGCAGTTGAACAAGGTGGTTTCTACTCTGTAGAGGTAGGGCGTTTCCGGAGTCCATAGCAGTGGTTGGAGGATAGGAGATATATTGCTGTCAAAGTTTCGTGTCTCTCCGGCTTTGAGCTGTATAAACTGCTTTTGCGTTTGGAGGAGGGTTCCATCAGGGTGGTAGATGGAGTGTACCAGTTCGAGTGCTGCTTTTTCCCGGGCATCATTCTTTATTTCGCCATGGATGGACAAGGTGGCTTGTTGCTCGGATACCCGGGGAGTGGTGATGAAGATACCGTCGGAACCATGATTTGTCAGATTGAAATGTTGGCTGGGTACGGCGATGAGCCATGCATCTCTATAAATACCACCGAAGAAGGTAAAGTCACCCGAAATAGGCGGAATGTCCATTCTGGCATTATCCACGCGGATAACCAGCATGTTGGGTGAGTTGAAGGAGAGAAATGGAGTAATGTTGAGTGTGCTTGCAGTGTAACCTCCAGTATGTTCACCGACTTTCTTTCCATTGATATAGATACAAGTTGCTTTGCTGGCAGCATCCAGTTTCAGAAAAACCTTGTTTCCCTATCCAGTCTTGTGGCAGGATTATTTGTCTACGGTACCATCCCGTACCCCGATAATAATCCTTCTCGGTATATGCGTCGGTATTCCAAGTATGGGGCAGGTGAATATCCTCCCATTCGTCATCCTTGAAAGTGCTGTCTAAGGCAGCGGTACATTCGCCTTTTCGGAACTTCCAACTGTCGTTGATGGTTTGGATTTCCCGTTGTGCATAAAGACTGGACGGGGCCAGGATAGAAAAAATAATTATTGTAGCAATTGTCCAACAGACCGGTTTGTGTATATGCTTGAAGATTCTCATGATAAAAGATAAAGTATTATAGAACTGTGATGCTGACAAAGATAATGAAAGGGGAGGCGAAAATAAAGATAAATGTGATATTTTCGCCTCCCGGTTTAGAAAACAACCTTTTTATTCCGGATGCATGTGATTATCTGTCAGCGGATTCGTTAGCTTTGATTGGCCATCCCGGATTCTGGTAAATGGGGGAGGTGCTGGTGGTTTCACCGTCTGAAGCTGTAATCAGGAAATGACTTTCGGCTATCGGGCTGAGGTAGTGTGCCTGGCAGAAGTTCAATCCATTGTAGTACAGTCCGGTAGACGCTACTTGGTAGGGGCGTACATATTCGCTTAATTCCGGTGATGAGATGGTGTTTTCTTTATCGCTTTTACCGTAAATTAGTTTGTCGGTCAGTCCTGCTGTTTCATAGTCTTTAATCATGGGACCCCACAGCTTGATTCCTTCTATCTGGAAACCATTCAGCTGGTCCATGGCACGCCAACGGATCAAATCGTTGTAACGGTAGCCTTCTCCTATAAATTCATTGCGGCGTTCGCGGCGGATATTGAACAGTGTTTTGTCTATTAATTGTCCGGTGGAATAGGCTCCCCAATCATATAGTTTTTCTTGCCCCATGTCGGTAGCGGCAATGGTCTTGTTGTAATCGGGTTCAATACCGGCACGAGTACGCAAGGCACGCCAGTATTTGTCGGCTTTGTCATCCAGTTTATGGTTCTTTTCGTAGTAGGCTTCAATGTAAGTAATGTAGGCTTCTGCTGCCCGGAACATGATGGCGGCAGTCTGGTCTTTGTTCAGATCCTGGTCCTTCAAGTCGTGGGAGTAACCTTTACCCAGCAGGTATCCTGTGGCAGTAGAGTACTTCACGTCATCGGAATAGACCATCGGGGTAGTGGAGAAGTATTCGGGACTAGTAGTGTTGATGAATGTTTTTACTTCACCCGGAGCCTTCATGAAGAGGCGCCAACGGTCATCGCGGTCTATCTTGGTATCACCGATGTAGTAGTCGCCTTTGTAACCGCTACCTTCTGCATAGACGGGCAGACCGTTCTTCATGAGAAAGGAATGTTCCATCTGGTGTGTATAGCCACGGGCATACCCGTAGTAAATGTGATGGTTGTAGTCGGTACCTATGCTCAAGTCACGGTTGTAGGGACGGTACATCAGGACCTCGGGATATCCGTTCGGGTTCTGGGTAGCGAACATGTCATAGTAGTCGTTGGCGGCATCGGCAGCAGATTGCTGTATACTACCGTTGTTGGCGGTCAGTGCCACGGCATCTGCTACGGTCTGGGAGGCGTTGATAGCCTGGTCGAGGAAGAAGTTCACTTCCGCTTCGGGGCTTCCACTGGGGAATTGATATCCTTTATTATAATCTTTTTCAGCTCCTGGCCATCCCTTACCGTTTGGAACTAGTGCAGTCCCGGCATGGTATTTTTCCCAGGTTGCTTCGAACAAGGCTACACGGGCTTTTAGCACAAGTGCGGCATTTTTTGTAATGCGCGCTTTGCCTCCGTCAGGATTGTTGGTCAAATATTCGATTGCCTTGTCCAGGTCTTGCAGAATGAAGCGAGCTACTTCATTGCGTGGCTGTCGCTTGGAAGCTTCGACAAGTGCTTCTTTGTTATCGGGCAATACTTCTTTGATGATGGGGAAATCGCCCAATTTGCGTAAACGGTAGAAATATTGGTAGGCCCGTAGGAAATAGCCTTCACCAATGTAGTGCTTGATGTTGGTTGAGTTTCCTTTGATACTTCCGGTTTCCAGATTCTTCTCGGTAGATTGGATGAAATAATTCAACGTATAAATGTTGTTGAAGTTCCATTCGCCGCCACTTGCCGGAGTTTTCCATTCGCCAATTAGGTAACGGTTGCTGGAGTTGCGGGTGGTGGCGTTGTCCGTAGCCATTTCGTCATCTCCATATAAGCTGTTCAGTGAAGGGAAGTTATCCGTGTAATAACGGATAGTATAGGCAGCTAATTGACTCTCTTCCACCAGATAGTTTTCGGGAGCAACGTCAGAGGGAGGGGTGATATCCAAGAAATCATCACAACCGGTTCCGGTCATGAGCATGCATCCCAAAACGATTCCTTTTACGATATGTTTATACTTTAATGTTTTCATATTCTTGTTTTTGTTTTAGAAGTTAACACTTAATCCGAATGATATTGTCTTTGCCAGTGGATATACCGTACCGTTTGCTTGTTCGGTGCTTTGGTATCCGGCACCACATGTTTCCGGGTCCATGGTATCGCTGAGGCTGGTAATGGTCAATAGGTTTTCGCCGGAAACAAAGATGCGCAGATTCTGTAGCATAAGTTTGTTTATCCATACTTTGGGGAAAGTATAGCCAACCTGTATGTTTTTCAGACGCATGTAGGCTGCATTCTGCAGATAGCGGGTCTGGCTTTTGTTGTTTTTTGTATTAAAAATCGGTCGTGGGTAATAGGAATTCAGATTCTCTCCCAGTGGATTTTCGGATGTACGGAAGTAGTCGAGATGCTCTTTGAACGAGGTAGACCACCATTCACCGTCCGTTACACCCCAGAAAGTCATGTTTTTATCGCCCGGCCACCAGTCGCGCTTCAGTACGCCTTGCCAGAACATTTGTAAGTCCCATCCTTTGTAGGCAGCATCCAGGTTGATGCCCGTCATGAAACGGGGGGTACTGTTACCGATTTTTTTCATGTCACCCATATCATTGATGGTATAACTTCCGTTATTGATTTTACCATCCCCGTTGAGGTCGGCGTACATGATGTCTCCGGCCGCCCATTGGCTGCCTAACGCACTTTGTCCACCGTTGGGTAGTGAAGCGAGATGCTGCTGCATTTCTTCATCGGTCTTGGCAATGCCGATGGTTGTGTAACCGTAAATATTACCGATGAGTTCGCCTTCCACATATTTGGAAAGGGAACCGGTAGGGTTACCATAGCGTAGAATCTTGCTTTGCGAGTCGGAAAGACTTAGTTTGGCTCCATATTTGAAGTCACCGATTTGGTCACGCCACCCGATTTGAAGTTCCCAGCCATAGGTCTTCATATCGGTATTATTGGTAGGGGGAACATTGGTACCAAGTGCGGCGGGTAATTCAATGCCGGGTCCCATCATGTCTTCTGTTTTGCGTATGAAATAGTCGAAAGAACCGGTCAGACGATTGTTGAGAGCAGCTACATCCAGACCGATATTGGTACTTTTGATCTTTTCCCAAGTCAGTGAAGAAGAAACCAGTTTCGGAGCTTCGGCAGTATTGGGCTTGGCATTGTTGATGAGCCAGTTACCATTGGATGCTTTTACATCCATTGTCTGATAAGTGGGATACCAGTTATAGATGTTGGCATTGGCCAGTGTGCCGTAAGATACTCTTAACTTTAAGGTAGAAATTTTTTCTGCCAGAGATTCGAAGAATGCTTCGCGGGCAATATTCCAGCCGAGTGAGAAGGAAGGAGTTAGAATCCAGCGGTTACCACGGCGGAAGCGGGAGGAACCGTCGTAGCGGAGGTTACCTTCTACCAAATAACGCCCGGCATAATCATAGTTGATGCGGCCAAAAAAACCTGCACTGGCCCACTCTTGCACAACACCTGAAATGCCGTAAGATTGTGAACTGGTAGTCAAGTTGAGAACTGGAAGGTCGGTAGAAATCATGTCAGCGCGTTGTGCGCTTACATCACGATATTTTTGCCGTTCAATCTGCATACCGGCTGTGGCTGCAATGGTGTGCTGCCCCAGGGTGATGTCGTAGTTGGTATAAACATTGGGATTCAGGAAGAGCGATTTGTAGGCGTATTCGTACACCTTGTCTTCACTTGGCCCGGTCATGGTAGCTACATATGTTTTCTCTGGATCGTTGGCCATGTGTGAGTATACACGCTTGTGTTCATAATGTGTCCAATTATTGTCGGTCTTGATGTTGAGTTCACCGATGATATTCCAGTTTTTCAGTGGGGTAATGGTAATACGTACTTGTTGGGAAAGCCCATCGTTGATTTCGTTCTGACGACCGCCGTTTTGCAAGGCCTCGATGTAGTTGATGTCGGACATGTAGTAGCCGTTGGGGTCTTTCAGGGGACGTACCGGACGGCAGCGACGGAGTACATTGTTATAGAAATCATTCCATAGTATACTTGGGCGGTCATAATCGGTGCGTGAATAACGGGTGGAATAGTCTACCTTTACATAATCTGTAATTTGGGCAGAAATTTTTCCTGTCAAGTTATAGCGCTTGTTGTGGTCTGTGCCGTAGCGCATGAAGCCGCTTTGTCCCAAATAATTGGCTGACATGTAGTAAGTAAACTTTTCTGTACCTCCACTGATACTGGCATTATGTTCTTGTGCAGTAGACCAGTTACGGTAGTATTCTTGTAGCCAGTCTACATTGCCCCAGGTATAGTCATAATTCCATTTACCGTTGCCTTGTGCTTCGGCAACGTCATTAGGGGCAAGTTTACCGTCAACATAGTCTTTCACTTTCTGCTTGTACTATGGTATTGAGGTCTCCTTCCATACCATCAATCAAGATGAGCGGTGAACCGCTGGCATAGTCATTATTATTAGCGTCTTTGCCTACGGTACCATTGCCACGAATGTTGATGGATTTGCTGGCATTCAGTTCACCACCATGCCCACTGTTTGAGATATTCAAGCCGGGGATAACACCTTGCAGTGCTTGTACGGCACTGCTCACGGGGCGGGCTTCGAGATCTTTGGCTGAAGCAGTAGCCACAGAACCGGTGAGGTTTACTTTCTTTTGTGTACCGAATCCTACAACAACCACCTCATCCAGTGTTTGTGTGTCCTCTTTCAGTCTGATGGTTCCTTTTACATGGTTGACTGGAATTTCTTGAGTAACATACCCGATGTAAGAAATTACAATAGTTGAATTGAGGGAAGCCTGGAGACTGAAATTACCGTCAATGTCGGTAATGATTCCATTATTTGTCCCTTTTTCAAGGATTGAAACCCCGATAAGGGGCTCACTGGTAGTTTCATCTACCACTTGTCCTTTAATAGTAATACTACTTTGGGCAAAAGTTCCCAAACTGGTAAGAAGCATACAACAGAAGAAAAGTAGCTGTACCAGCTTTCGGAAAAAGATCTTTTTTCTCATAATACGTAGATTTAATTAATTGTAAGTTATGTATTTTGTCAGGGGCAAAAGTAGTCTTCTCTTATATTCACTAAGGCAAAAGGGCTACATCAAAACTTTCTCAATCATGTGTTATGACTACATCAAAGCTTTCTCTTCCATGATATAAAATTTTTATAATCAGTTGAATAAAATGTAAAAATGGTACATCTTGCGATTTTGCTATATGCTCTTATTTTTATATATATAAATGTCTTTACTGCAAAAAGGTATTATCTTTGTGTTTGTAAAGAACAAATATTAACCGCTATGAATCGAGTGTTTATTCTGACTTGTATTTTTCTGCTGTTGTTTTCGATTTCCTTGAGGGCCGATTGGCAACGGCCTATCATGAATTATACGAGGCATACTTATAAAGCTGGTAATCAGAATTGGAATATTCGGCAACATGACAATGGTTGGATATATATAGCCAATAATAAAGGCTTGTTGGAGTTTGATGGTGTAGCCTGGAACACGTATCCCATTAGGAACGCTAAAACACGTGCTCTGGAAATTGGAAGTGATAATCGGATTTATATCGGTGGAATGGGGCAGTTTGGCTATTTTTGTCCAAGTCCTTTAGGTGGTTTGGATTACACATGCTTGTCAGACAGTTTGCCGTCGACGGTATCTGTAGGGATAATCTGGAATATTCTGTCGGATAAAAATCGAATTTGTTTTCAGTCAGATCGTCGTTTCTTTTGTTTGGAAAATGGCAAGATTAGCCAGATAGATGTTTTTTCGGATATTTATTCTTCATTGGTAGTCAGGAATAAATTCTATATGACTTCTTCCAAAGGATTGATGATATTGAACGGTACGGAGTTTATACCGGTAGATAACACTTCTGACATAGGAAGTACGGTGAAAACAGGTGGTTTACTGTCCTATCAGGATAAATTGATTGTTGTAAGTAGGGATAAAGGATTGTTTGTTTATGATGGTTCCGTTTTGCGGAAGTATGCAACGGCGGCTGATGACTTTTGTAGTCGGAACCAGCTTTTTTGTGCTGCTTTGAAAGACTCCTTGTTGGCATTAGGGAGTGTTCAGAATGGAATTTGTTTGCTGAATTTGAAGACAGATGAAGCGGAAGTCATATCTACAGGTAATGGATTGCAAAACAAGACTGTACTAAGTATGATGTTTGATGAGGCCGGACATCTATGGCTGGGTTTGGACAATGGGATTGACTGTATTCATCTGAATGCACGTGTTGCTTCATTGTATGGGGGCAGGTCTGTTATAGGTTCAGGTTATGCGTCGTGTCATTATCAGGGACGTTTTTATTTGGGAACCAATCAGGGACTGTATTGTACAACTTTTCCCAGGCGGTTGAATAAGGAATATCCGGTGGACTTTGTACCCGGTACAGGTGGGCAGATATGGTCACTTCGTGAATATGACGACAAGATGTTTTGCTGTTCGGACAACGGTATATTCATTGCAGATGATAAACGGATAGAACATCTTGACGGTCTTAAGGGAGTATGGGATATTGTAAAGCTGGCCGGGCATGAAGATGTATTGTTGGCAGGTACATATAGTGGGCTGTATCTTCTTGTGAAAAAAGGTACACATTGGAGGGTAGAATGCAGGATTCAAGGATTTCCCCGTTCATGCAAAGATATGTTGCCGGAAAAGTTAACGGCGAATACTTTGTGGATAGCCAATAAGGAAAACGGAGTATCCAGGGTCACTTTATCCGAGGATTTGAGGCAGGTAAGGAAGTTTAAAGATTATAACAACAAAACTTTCCCGCTTGGTTATGATGCTTGTTTGTCGGAGGTGGATGGTGATGTCGTTGTAACTTCTCATCACGGTTTGTGGAGTTATGACCAGACACGTGATTGTTTGGAGAGATTTACACGTCTGGAGAATCTGCTGGATGGAAAAGTTTACACTTATCTGAAGGCAGACTCTTTGAAGAATATATGGTACGTAGCGGATGGCCGGTTGAAGGTTTTACGTTATGATGCCGCTGAAAAGAAATATTATCGGGTAGAACATGAAACGTTCCTGCGTGAATCACTAATTGAGAATTTCGAAGATGTCTATTTTTGTAATCAGGGACAGATTGTGGTCGGTACCGAAGAAGGTTTTTCACTCATTAGGCTGGATAGTCAGTCACCGTATCGTTCTCCGTTTACTTTGCAAATCAGGAAAGTATATATGACGGGACAGCGTGATTCGCTTGTTTATGGCCGGAGTTATTCATATGATGATAGTCCGGTGATAATTCCCTATACCCATAATTCTCTCCGTATAGAGTATAGTGCCAATAACTATAGTAAAATGCAGACAGCCCTTTATTCTTATAGGTTAAGTAATGGCAGTGAGGAAGGTGAGTGGAGTGAGTATAGCGAGAATAACAAGAAAGAGTTTACTGGTTTGCATGAAGGCAAGTATATATTCAGTGTAAAGTTGTTTACGGATAAGGACACGGTTCCTATAGTGACATCTTTTGCTTTTGAGGTATTACCTCCATGGTATCGCACTTGGTGGAGCTACCTGGCGTATAGTATGGCTATCGTTCTATTACTGTATTATATGTATTATCGCATTGCCGCTAGTCGTAAGCACTTGTTGATGCAGAAAGAACTGGAACTTTACAGACAGAAACAGCAGTTCAAGGAGGAGAGTGATTTGAAGGACAGAAAGATTGATTTATTGAAGGAGGAGAATCTGCGTTCCGAATTGCATCATAAATCGGAAGAGTTGATTCGTACGACATTGAACATAGTACGTAAAAATGAGATGCTATTGGGAATTAAGAAGGAAGTTTTGGGCATTTCCCATTCCATCAATGAAGCGAATTTGGTTTCTCTTCGTCGTAAAACACTCCGCCTGTTAGGACAGATTGAAACGAATATAGAGCATGATGATGATTTGCAGGCATTCCAAAGTACATTTGACTCGGTACATCACGACTTCTTCCGGAAGCTGGAAGAGGCATATCCTGGATTGAATAACAAAGATAAGCTGTTGTGTGCATATATAAAGATGAATCTGCTTTCTAAAGAGATAGCTCCATTGATGAATATCTCTTTGCGTGGGGTTGAAATCAGCCGGTATCGTCTGCGGAAGAAGCTGGGTCTTGGAGAGGGGGAGAACTTGCCGGAATTTCTGCAGAAATTCAGCAAGTAATAGACTTTTGTAACACCAACAGACTTTCCGGCCCCATATTGAACAGCAGGTCTATGATGCTTAGGTTGGGCAGAAAACCAAGTCTCTCCTGAAATACCTGATAATAGGGCTGTGGTGAGAACGCTGTGTCTTCCAGCGTGAAGTCCTTTTTCGGATGGATGCTTTCGCGGAAGTCTGTTTCATCCAGAGTGAATTCGGTCCGGTATTCAGAGGTACGTTCCATATCGGGCTGTATATCTATCAAGGAACAGATGAGACGGCAAAGTTCTTCATTGAAGTCGGCCAGGAATTCATACTTCTTTTCGTAGAAAGGACGGAAATCGTCTTTATAATACTCAAAGAAAGGAGTATGGTTATAGGCCGACTCTATGGCATTCCAATGCAGGTGCCGCCAGTTACCGTGGTCGGAAATACGTATATCCCGCATGGGGCATTTCAGGGTATTCGGTTTGACGGTGGGGATGGAAAGAGCCAATTCACCGTCCGGTGCGGCAATGGTACAGCGGTTGCGGTAGGTCTGCTTCATATAGTGGTCGTGCTGTTCGATAAACACTTTGTCGTATGCCAGCAATTTGGTGTAATACTCTACGGGGGCTAGGTAGGCAGAAGAAAGAAATACGGTTTTCATCGGTGTATTTATGATTAGACGATTTACGATTGAAATTACTGTTCGTTGTTTGTACGTTTATTTTTTCGCTTGTTTGTCATTCCACCTTTTTCCACATTCTGTCCCAACGGTAGCCGTTGAAGAATCCTGTTCCCTTTTCTTTGGAGAACCAGATGATAGATGCCTTGCCTATGATGTGGTCTTCGGGGACGAAACCGAAAAGGCGGGAGTCCGAAAGATTGATGGCATTGTTGGCACCTACCCAGTAGTAGTCTTTGGTAAAATAGCAGTGTTGCACGGGCTTGCCTTCCACATAAAGGGTGTCGTTCTTGATTTCGGCCTGTTTCTTTTCGTGAAGTACCAGGGTATTTCGCAACAAAGTCTTGTTCCACGGATATACGCGTATGGCTTTGCCTTTGCTGGGGATTATCAGAGGTTTCAGCATCTCCATGGAGTCTTCCTTGACAATCGGTTCTATCCAGCAATTCCCGTTCATGGCTTGTTCCAACAAGTAGTGTTCATAACGGCTGAAACTGCGTATATTCTTTATTGAGTCCTGCCCCAATAGTTTGTTGGGAGCGATGGAAAGGATGGAAAGCAATGAATCCAACTGTCGTTCCCGTTGCCTGGGGTAAGAATAAAGGAACTTCTGGTCGGGTGCATTCTTTTCGGAAGGAATCACTGAAAAAAGCGAATCTATCAGCAAGGTATCTCCGGGAGTACCGATGCAACGGCTGATAAAGACTTCCCGTCGGTCAATCACGGGTTCTGAAAGATTGGCAGGATTGTTGAATACAAGAATATCCTCTTTCTGCACCGGACTGTCCGCCCAGCGATGATATCCCCATAACTTCATAAAAGGAAGCCGTAGACCGTAGCTCCACTTGTTTACAAGAATACATTCACCCCGGTACAGTGAGTTCTCCATACCGGAAGAAGGGATAAGATAGGAAGTTGTCACACAACCCCGGAGCAGTACTACGACGAGCACTACTCCAACCATTGCAATTGCCATCTTCCATCCTTTCATCCTGTCGTTCGAAATTAAAGAATTAAAGAGTGAAAGAAGGAAAGGCTTGAGGTCGTTTCCCCACCTCCCTCTTTAATTCTTTAACTCTTAATTCTTAATTCTTTAACTCTTTAATTCATTTAATGCCGTCCACCCACTTGAATATCCGGTTCCAGCGTATCTTGCCGTCAAACCAGTTGCGGTCTTTGTCCAGTGACAGCCATACTACAATCGGTTTTCCTACGACATGGTCTTCCGGCACAAAGCCCCAGTAACGGGAGTCGGCGGACTTGTCGCGGTTGTCGCCCATCATCCAGTAGTAGTCCATATTGAAGGTATAGGAGTCGGTCTTTTCACCATTGATGTAGATGCCGTCTTCCTTGACTTCCAGTTTGTTGCCTTCATAGGCAACGATGCAGCGTTCGTAGATGGGCAGGTTATCCTCGGTTAGCTTGATGGTGGCACCTTTGGCGGGAATCCAGATTGGACCGTAGTTATTGCGGTCCCATTTGGTGTAAAGGTTCAGCGGATACATCTGTCCCGAGAACTCTCCCGGTTCGATGATAATATTACTGATGAGTTTCTTGTTGCCCGAAAGGGTCTCGTACATCTTTTTGGTAAGCGGAAGATGATAGACCGGTGCCAGTCTTCCTTGGGCATCCCGGCGGTCCAATCCCATTTCAATCAGATTCTCTTCCCAGCCCAGACCGTCGGTCATCAGTGTCTGGTCCTCTTTGCTGATGCCCAGTTCACGGAACATATCATCGGTGATATAAGGTCCCGTTGTCTGTACAAAGTAGTTGAATTGCATTTCTGTAGGGTTCTCAATGGCTTTGCCGTCGATGTATACTTGTCCTTTCTTGATTTGCAACGTATCGCCGGGCAGGCCTACGCAACGTTTTACATAGTTTTCACGACGGTCAACGGGGCGTATGACAATGTCACCGTACATTCTCGGATTGGAACGGATGAGGTTACGTCCGGCATTGTAGTACAAATCATAGACGGTACGTTGCTGCTTGCGTGTCAGGCTGTCCATATTCACCTTGTTGGGATACACGCGTTTTCCTTCTTCGTAAGCAAGGGTATAGAAGTCTGTCTGCTGGAAGTTGGTGGCTACCGTGTCGCCTGCCGGGAAGTTGAACACCACAATATCGTTCAGTTTCACTTTGCCGAAGCCCGGCACACGTTTGTATTCCCATTGAGGCCATTCGATGTACGACTTGGTGTTGAATACCGGTAGTGTATGTTGTGCCAGCGGCATGGAAAGCGGCGTATTCGGTACGCGCGGGCCATAGCTCATCTTGCTGACATAAAGGAAATCGCCTACCAACAAGGATTTCTCCAGTGAGGAAGACGGTATCTGGTAATTCTGGAACACATAGATATTTACGAAGTAGACGGCTACCAGCGCAAATACGATGGCATCCACCCAACTCATGATGCTGCGTACGGCAGGATTCTCCGATTTCTTCCAGAACCCCCAGGGTATCTTCTTACTGATGTAGATGTCAAAAATGAAGGGTAGTACAATCAGTCCCAGCCAGCTTTTTACCCAAACCAGAAAGGCAAGGTAGAGCAGGGTGACTATACTGAATTTAATCCATTGGGTGCGTGTTGCTTTTCTCATGATGTTTTAGTCTTTTAAAAATGGAAACAAGTCACTCATTCCCAAAGCACCTTCGTGCTTGGCGGTATATTCGGCAGCAAGGACAGCTCCCAAGGCAAATCCCCTGCGATTCTTGGCATCGTGGGTGATAGTGATGCTGTCGGCTTCGGAGTCGTAGCGGATGCTGTGGATGCCCGGTACTTCTCCTTCGCGGATAGAACTTATGGGTAGCTCATTGGCTGCACATTCCGTAGAGCCCGAAACGGTTCCGTCGGGAGCCTGGAAAGTTCCTTCTATCCATTTGTCCTTACGGTCGAGATTCTCCAGAATACCTTCGGCAAGCGTGATGGCCGTTCCGCTCGGAGCGTCCATCTTGTGGATGTGGTGCGTTTCGCTCATTGTCACATCATAGGCAGGGAATTGGTTCATTATCTTTGCGAGGTACTTGTTGACGGCAGAGAATATGCTTACTCCCAGACTGAAGTTGGACGACCAGAACAGTGTCTTGCCGCCTTCGGTACAAAGTCTCTTCACTTCGTCTCCATGTTCCGCCATCCAGCCCGTACTGCCGGATACCAGTTTGACCCCGGCGCGGAATGCCTTCATATAGTTATTGTATGCAACCATGGGGTTGGTGAACTCTATGGCAACGTCGGCGCTCTTGAAGGCTGCCGATTCAAAGTCTTCCTGATTGTCGACATCGATGATGCTTACAATTTCGTGTCCGCGGCCAAGGGCTATTTTCTCGATTTCCTTGCCCATTTTTCCGTAGCCGATTAATGCGATTTTCATTGTTTCTATCTGTTTTTATTTAGTTTATCAACAAACTATAGGTCGCAAAGATAATCTTTTTCTTACATTTGTGCTCAACATTAACGTCTTGTTAACATGGAACAACTACTGCATTATGTTTGGAAGCACAAAATATTTCCTTTGTCATTGCTCCAGACAACCTCCGGCCGGCCGGTAGAAGTGATAGATCCCGGTTTGCCGAACATGAATGCAGGCCCCGATTTTTTTAATGCCAAACTGAAAATAGACGGTACGCTCTGGGTGGGCAACGTCGAAGTGCATACGCAGGCATCAGACTGGCTGCTCCATAGGCACGACCGTGACAAGGCGTATGATACCGTCATCCTGCACGTGGTGGGCGAATCGAATTGTGATGTGTACCGCACGAACGGTGAGCTGGTTCCCCAGATGGTGCTCACTTGCCCCGACACTGTCCGCTTGCGCTATGAAGAGCTTCGGCAGACAGAGATTTATCCTCCCTGCTATTCCATCCTTGCCTCCCTCCCAAAGCTGACCGTCCATTCCTGGCTGTCCGCTTTGCAGGTAGAGCGTTTTGAGCAGAAAGCATGCGTCATATCCCAGCGGCTCGAACGCTGCAATCATCATTGGGAAGATGTTTTCTTCATTACTCTTGCTCGTAACTTCGGCTTCGGGCTGAATGGGGATGCTTTCGAGGCATGGGCAAACCGCCTTCCATTCCGCGCCGTAGACAAGCATCGGGACAGTCTGTTTCAAGTGGAGGCTTTCTTCCTGGGGCAGGCAGGCCTGCTGGAGGAGGTCTCGGCAGAGGCAGATGATTATTATTTGATACTTCAGAAAGAGTTCCGCTACCTGCAACACAAGTTCGAGCTGCCAGCTCCCATGTCTGTTGAGCAGTGGCGGTTTCTGCGTCTTCGTCCCGATAACTTTCCACATGTACGCCTCGCCCAGCTTGCCTGTCTGTATCACAAGGAGCAGTCGCTCTTCTCGCGTGTTATGGAGGCTGAAACGCTGGAGGCGGTGAAGAAGATACTGGCTGCCAAGACTTCCGCGTATTGGGAGGAGCACTTCAATTTCAGAAAGGTTTCACCCCGGAGGGAAAAGCGGGTAGGGGACGGTGCCTTGAATCTGATTGCCATCAATACGGTCATCCCGTTTCTTTATGCTTATGGCCTGCACAAGGCCGATGACGTTTTGTGTGACCGTGCCACCCGTTTCCTTGAATCCTTGAAGGCCGAAAACAATCACGTAACCCGACTTTGGGATGGTGCCGGTTTGCCGGTATCTACCGCTGCCGATTCGCAGGCTCTGCTTCAACTTCAAAAGGAATATTGTGACAAGAAAGACTGCTTGCGTTGCCGGTTTGGTTACGAGTATCTGAAACATAGATGATAATAATTATCGCCCCATAGCCTTAGCATTTTATTACTTTTATATTATCTTTGCGCATTGAAAAATAATCCGAGTATATGAAGGCTATCCGCTTTGTTTTTTGTCTGTTTGCGGCACTCATGCTGACGACTCTCAATGGTCTGGCTGCCGAAGAGGAGGATTTCAAGACATTTCTCCAGAAATTCACGTCCAGTGCTTCATTCCAGTATTCCCGAATCAAGTTTCCTTTGAAGTCTCCCATCGCCCTCTTGAAGGATGACGGTGAGACGGAACAGACTTTTCCCTTCACCCGCGAGAAGTGGGCATTGCTAGACGAAGAAACGCTGAAGGAAGGACGTACTACCGAAGAGGAGGGAGGTACCTATATTTCTCACTTCACTGTCAATGAGCCTGCCCATAAAGAGTTCGAAGCAGGCTATGATGAATCAGAACCTTCCCTTCGTGTGGTCTTTGAACTGACGGATGGCAAGTGGTATGTCACCGACTGCTATAACGACTGGTACAACTTCGATCTCCCTATCAATGAACTGGAAGAAACTATTCAGGCGGTACAAGAGGAAAACAAGGCTTTCGAAGAACTTCATCCTTGATGAAGTGGGGGCAGAAATCCGCCTCAATCATTATTTTATCCTTCTTCTGTACGATTTATGCCCCTCTTTTTCCAAAAAGAGGGGTTTCTTTGTACCGTACTAATACATTGAAATATGCGGTTACAACTTCTTTTGATGCAACTTCTCTTATGTGTCCTCCCCGGTATGGAGATGGGCGCTTCCTGCCGGCTTACCGCCTGGGTCGTGGAGGATTCTTCCGGAAAAGTGGAAATTACATGTATCGGCGATACGATGGATATTGTATCTCCGGACGGGCTGTCCCTTTGGTATAAGGAACGGTTGACGGGAAACTATGAGATTACCTACCGGGTACAAGTGGTGGTTGAGAATGGTAGCTACGACCGTCTCAGCGACTTGAATTGTTTTTGGGGGGCCGATGACCCCCGGCATCCGGATGACTTCTTTGCCCGCAGTGCATGGCGCAACGGCGAGTTCAAGAATTACAATACGCTGGACCTTTACTATGTGGGCTACGGCGGTAATGATAATGGAACTACGCGTTTCCGTGAATACCATGGAGAGTATTATGGAGTGGACGATGCAAAGATTAAACCCATCTTGAAAGAGTATACCGATGCCGCCCACCTTTTGAAGCCCAACCATTGGTATGAAGTTAAAATCCGTGTGGAGAATGGAGCCACCACTTATGCCATGGATGGTGAAGAACTTTTCAGCTTACCGGTTGCCGATGGCAAAGGAGACGGCTATTTCGCCTTACGGTTGTGGCAGAACCACGTACGTTTTGCAGATTTCCAAGTAGCAAATATCGATAACCTTAAATAAACAGACATGATGCAATTCAGTAAATGGAAAATAGGAGCGGTAGCGCTCGTTTGCATGTTGCTGCCGGGCAGTGTACATGCACAAATCGTGAAGAATGAGCGCTTGCTTTCTTTTGAGGAGAAGCAGGTTCCGGCGTTTGTCACTACGGCAGCTGGTTCGCAGTTGGGCATTAGCGACGAACATTATAGGGATGGCGACCACAGTTTGAGCTGGACTTTCGAGCCGGGTGCCGCACTGTCTATCAAAAAAGACTTGAAGTTTGAGAAGAAAGACCCGACGGGGAAAGACACCTATCTTTCGGCTTTCATCGTATGGGTGTACAATGAGCAGGCCCAGGACAAGCAGATTCGGTTCGAGTTCCTGAAGGATGGCAAGGTATGCACCTCTTTTCCTTTTGGCATCAACTTCACCGGTTGGCGCGGAGCATGGGTATGTTATGAACGCGATATGCAAGGCACCCCGGAAGAAGGGATGGACGAAATCCGCATTGTAGCCCCCGACGTGAAAGGGAAACTCTTTTTCGACCATCTGATTACTGCCAGCAAGGTAGATGCCCGCCAGCAGACTGCCGACTTGCAGGTACCGTTTGTAAATAAGGGAACCACCAACCACTGGCTGGTTATCTACGAACACTCCTTGTGGAAACCGGACATCCCTCTGACAGACGTGACCGAGGCGCAGAAGCAGGATATACGGATTATGGAGAAGCGTTTCCGCGGCATGCTCTACACACCTTCCGCGCTTTCGGACAAGGAGATGCAGTCCATCCGTGAGAAGTATGATTTTTATCGGATTACCTACAAGAACGGCAAGGTAGCAGGACGTCCTATCTATTTCGTACGTCACTCCGAGGCATACGAACGTATGGTACCCGATTGGGACAAAGATATGTTCTCCAGACTGGGGATAGAGATAAGCGACTATTTCAACCTGATGAAACGCGTCGCCATCGCCTACAACAATGCGGAGGATGCGGCGCTGAAACACGAGTTGAAGCAGAAATTCATCGCCATGTACGATAACGCCACCGACCAGGGTATTGCCTACGGCAGTTGCTGGGGGAATATCCACCATTACGGATATAGTATGCGCGGTCTGTTTGTGGCTTATTTCTTGATGAAGGACGTGTTGCGTGAGGCAGGTAAGCTGGAAGAGGCGGTACGTACGCTCAACTGGTATGCCATCACCAACGAGGTATATCCCGAACCTGCCGTCAACGGTATTGATATAGATACGTTCAACACCAAGTTGCAAGGCCGCATAGCCAGCATTCTGATTATGGAGGATACACCGGAGAAACTGCAATACCTGCGTTCCTTCTCCCGTTGGCTGGACAAAGGCTGCCTTCCTGCGCCGGGATTGGCCGGTTCTTTCAAGTCGGACGGTGCTTGCTTCCATCATTGCAACAATTATCCTGCCTATGCAGTGGGCGGTCTGGACGGTGCCACTAATATGATTTACTTGCTGAGTGGTACCGAGTTCCGTTTGTCCGAGCAGGCACACGAGACGGTGAAGAAAGTGCTTCTCACCATGCGTTTCTATTGCAATCTGAAGCAATGGTCTCTCTCCATGTCCGGCCGCCATCCCAACGGAAAAGGAAGCCTGATACCTATCCAATATGCCACGATGGCCATTGCCGGTACGCCGGATGGCAAGCAGAAATATGATCCCGAAATGGCCGCTGCCTATCTGCGCCTGGTTGCCCATACGGAAGTTCCGGACAAGAATGCGCCCGACTATCTGCCGAAGGCTTCCACCCGCCACGAATTGGAGATGAAGAAGTTGCTCGAAGCCCAAGGCTTCCGTCCGGAACCCGACCCGCAAGGCAATCTGGCTTTGGGTTACGGTTGTGTATCCGTACAGCGTCGTAACAACTGGGCTGCCGTAGTACGCGGACATTCCCGTTATCTCTGGGCTGCCGAGCACTATCTCCCCGCCAACTTCTATGGCCGTTATCTGGCACATGGCAGCATGCAGATTCTTACCGGAAAACCCGATGAAATGGTTACTTTTGCCACCAGTGGCTGGCAGGAATCCGGTTTCGACTGGAATCGTATTCCGGGTGTCACGAGCATTCATCTGCCTTTCGACCAGTTGCGTGCCCGGGTATTGAATGTCGATACCTTCTCCGGTATGGAGGAGATGCTCTATTCCGATGAGGCTTTTGCCGGCGGTTTGTCCCAGGCACATCTGAACGGTAACTTCGGTATGGTGCTGCATGAACATGATAAGTATAACGGTTCTCACCGTGCCCGCAAGTCGTTCCATTTCTTCGACGGCACCATTGTATGCCTCGGTACGGACATCGAAAACCTGAATACCGAATATCCCACGGAAACCACCGTGTTCCAGCTTGCCGCCATTACTCCCGAAACCCGCCGGTACTGGGAGTCCTATCAGAGTGATGGACAGACTTATATAGACCCCAATGGCGTAGGTTATTACATTTCCAAAGCTTCCCGTCCTGCTGCCCGATATGAGAAGAACTTCCCGCAAGTGACCGTAGGCGAACGTAGCACCAAACCTACTTCCGGCGACTGGGTGTCCTTGACATTGCAGCATGGCAAAGCTCCGAAAGGCGCTTCCTACGAATATGCAGTGCTGCCCCATACGGATGCCGTCGCTTTGAAGGCATTCGCCAAGAAACCCACTTACAAGATTCTCCAGCAAGACCGTAACGCCCACATTGTGCGCTCTCCGGCGGACGGTCTTACTTCTTACGTCTTGTTTGAGACTCCGCAGGCTCTGCCCGACGGCGGATTGTTGCAGAAAGCCGATACATCGTGCCTTGTCATGATACGCGAATATAAGGACAAGCTTCTGCTGACTGTTTCCCAACCCGACCTGGCCTTGTATCGTGGTCCGAGTGACGAGGCTTTCGATAAAGACGGAAAACGTATTGAGCGCAGTATCTATTCACGCCCGTGGACTGACAATGAGAGTCAGGAGATTCCCGTAACCGTTACTTTGAAGGGACAGTGGAAGGTTGCCGAGACGCCCTATTGCAAGGTGTTGTCGGCAGACAAGAATCAGACTGTGCTGCGCTTTACTTGCCGGGATGCTGCAAGCTTAGAGGTAGAGCTAAAGAGGTAGGGAGAGTATAGGTTAGACATTGATACTGAATACCCACAACACCCGGATGTTTTACCCCATAACATCCGGGTGTTGTGCTATAAAACATGGGGATGTTTTGGGGTAATATATCCCCATGTTTTGGGTGAATACATCCGGGTGTTGTGGGTATTCGGTATAGGAGTCTTAGCCTTTCTCTCCTATAGAGAAAGATACTGGAAACGGTTGTTTAATATGTTCCGAGCAGATTGCTTACTGCTGACTGATAGTTTGCCAGTTTGCTGGTCTTATGAATGGTCTTTCTCGCTTTGCGGTCTCCGTCCGGCAATAGGTACTCCCAGAAACTTTTCATTTTCATTAATAACTGTGCCTCACCGCCTTGCAGTAGCTCTTGATAGGCGTTGAAGACCTCGGTGTGTAGTTGTCCCACTTTTTTCGCCATTTCATCGGAAGAAATCGGGGTTCCTTGCTTGTATTCCAGCGCCAGGGCAGGATTGGCGAGTAGCCCGCGGCCGATGACGATACCTGCCAATCGGGGGAACCGTGTGGTGATAGAACGGATATCGTTCGCGGTATGCAGGTCTCCGTTGTAGAACAGAGGGTGGGTGCACTCTTTGTAGAAAGCTTCAAATCCCTCCAGGTCTACCTCTCCTTTGTATTGTTGCTTGCCCAGACGCGGGTGCAGGATGATGTGTGCGAGGGGGAGTTCGTTGAACAGCGGTAGCAGGGCAAGACACTCCTCCGCCTGCTCCCAACCCAGACGCAGCTTCACGGAGAAACGGATGTCGGGATGCCGGTCGATGGCTTCGGAGAGCAGCGCCTTCACTTCTTCGGGATAGGGCAGCATGCCGGAGCCATTGTGGCGCCGGGCCAGCATCGGAAAAGGACAACCCAAATTGATGTCCGTTTCCCGGTATCCTTTTTCGATGAAAAGGGACATTATGTGCTCCAGCTTGTCCGTATCCGGAGCAATGAGCTGGGGGATGAGGTGCAGGTCCGGGTTGTGGTCCGGCTCAATGTCACGGGCATCTTTCCGCCGGATTTCTCCGTGCTCCATGCGTACGAAAGGAGAGTAATAGGTCTCTATGCCGCCGAAAATGCGTGCATGCGCCCGCCGGTAGACGGCATCGGTATAGCCTTGCAGCGGGGCGAAGTGGATGGGTAATATGTTCTCGTTCATGGCTGCAAAGATACACATTTTTACTTCCGGTCTTTGATGGGAATCACCATATTCCAAGGAACGGGATGCATTTTCGAACCCTCCGGGCCGTCCATCGTGGCAAAAGAAGATGTAGGCAGGCTTTCCGTCCTCGAAGAGGATGAAGGGGCGTTCCAGTTGCCCTTGCTTCTCCACGCTGCCGTCTTCCCATTCCACGGTGAGCGAGTAGGCTTTCGGGTCTTTATCTACAGTCCATTGGATGCCGTCTTTGGAATGTGCCATGACGCCTCCGCCCCGTTCGCCGGTAAACTTGGCTACATGGTCTTTGAAGATGGCATGATAGCCGTCTGCATCTTTCCAGAGGAAAGGGTCTTCCGCTTCGCCCTGACCGTCTACTTCAAAGATGGGATAGTCATTGTTCAGCACCCGATAAGGACCTTCTATGGTAGGGGCATAAGCCATTCCGAGGCTCATGGCCGAGTGCAGGTAACCGTTCGTGTAATGTCGTCCCTTGAATATCATCATCACCGAACCGTCTTCTTGAATGATAGGAGAGGGGTTTGAGGTCAGAAAACTGTAGAAAGTATTGGGCTTGGTCTTCAAGATGGGCTCGTCCAGGCGTTTCCACGGACCGTAGGGCGAGTCGGCAACGGCCAGTCCCACACGTTTGTTGGCACGGGCAACGGTACACCAGGGGCTTTCCAGGGTGAGTTGTTCGTAAGTAGGGTCGGCAAAGGGGTGGGTGGAACCCATATAGATAAGGTAGTATTTTCCGTTCTGCCTCAAAATGCGTGGATTGTGTGTGGAGCGTCCGTCCCAGTATTGCGCGCCACGGGCAGGGAGGGCCACTTCGCTGAACCGGTAAGGTCCTTGCGGTACCTCGGATACGGCATGTACAATCTCCGAGGCTACCATCCATCCCGGATGGAACGGCAAGCTCTTGGGAAAGCGGGAAACGAACATATGGTACTTGCCGTCATCTCCTTTCACTACCGAACTTCCCCAGGCCCAATAGCCTTCGCACTCGAAAGCTGGTGTACGTGGAGCTTTGTCCAAGTGATGAAACAGTGGGTTTTCCGACTTCTGTTTCAGTTCTACCAGATTGTCCAGCTTCTGGGCAGAAGACGTTATAGCTATGAAAGCGGCAAAGAGAAAAAGCAGATGATGTCTTTTCATGGGGAATGTTGTTAATAAGGTTATTATGATGAAACAAAGATAGCCAATCTTTTTATGCCTGCTGCCGCACTCAGCCAGTTCCGTACGAAAACTGCATCTGTTTTGTATGATTGCCGTCATTTCTTCCCTCTGCCTTTCATTATATTTGCTGAAAATATAATCGGACATTATACAATAACCAATACGATTCTAATATGCAGAGAAACCTTATTCTGACCATTCTCGGCCTTTGCTTGGTCGCACCTGCTTTTCCGCAGGAGAAGGAAACACAGTTTGCTTTCAATAATTATCACCGTTACTACAACGAAGCCCGGCAGCGGGGAGATGCAGAGAAGGAGAAGTCCATCGAGGCTTTCCGCGCTTCCTTTGCGCAGCATCCTTACCGTTATCATTCCCTGGACACCCGGTTGAGTGCGCAGGAGTGCCTGGCACAACTCACTGCCGACGGTATCTTTTCTGGTTTAAGGGAGCAGGAAGAGCAATTCCGCAAAGAGAATGCCTTTCAGAAGCCTTACTCCAACCCGCAGGCCGAAATAGGCTTGTTCGTGGCGGATGCCTTCAACCGTATCTGGAAAGTAGCGGATGCCTATCGTAAAGGTGAACTGACAGAAGAGCAGGCCTTGTCCGGTAAAGTGCTGAAGGCAATCTTGCATTACGGCGGTATCGAGGCAGGACGCCCCAATGACGGTCCCCGTTTCCATGCATCTTGCTTTGCCATACCTACGGCAGCGGTCAATACTTATTTCTGCTATCTGAAACAGATGGATGATGCGGAAGGCGGGAAAGGCGGCACATTGCTGCAAGAGGCATGTGATATGTTGAAAACCATTGCCTTACAAGCCTGGACCCAACCTCTCCGCCACGACGAAACCGATGGGAATGTAGTTTCCATTTCCCGTTTCCGCAACCATGTGTGGTGGGTGGGCGGCAATGCATTGGCCTATCGTTCCCTATTGCCCGTGGCCGCCATGTACCGTTCCATTCCTATGATAGACTTGCTGGCGGAAGTTTGCCAGCGCGGTATCAGTATGACCTCCCAAACTACGTATTCCGATGCTTTCTGGACTGAGGGATTCACTGCCGACGGAGCAGGTTGGGGACATGGAAAGCAATGCCTGATTTGGGGCTATCCCATTGACGGGACTTCCAATGCACTTAAAATGCTGAATATGCTGAAAGGCTCTCCCTGGGCCAAGAATCTGGGCCGGGATAATGTGCAGGCACTTCTTAATTTCCTGCGTGGTGGTGCCTGGTATTATTATAAGGGATATCGCCTTCCTTGCCTGGACCGTGGCTCGTATGTATATAATCCCACAGAGCTTTCCATCCCTTATGCCGGAATGCTGGATAACCTTATCGGCAACTGGATGGACTCTTTCACCCCCGAAGAGCAGCGGGAACTGTTGCAATTGCAGCAAGAGGTGAAGAAGAATCGCATCATGATGGAGGAGTATGCTCCGGGCATCTATTCCGGTACCCGTTGGTTCTTCAACAACGACGACTTGATAAAGAAGACCCCCGACTATCATATCACGATTAATATGGCCTCTGTCCGTTGTGACGGACTGGAGAGTGCCGCCAGTTTTGCTGATGCCTACAATTTCTATCCGACGGATGGAATGACGTTGTTCCAGCGCAGCGGCGATGAGTATTTCCGGATTATGGGCGGTTGGGATGTCACCGCTTCCCCGGGTGTGACTGCACGCGAAGGCATGGACAAGCTGGTTCCCGTAGAGAATTGGCGTGGTTATTGCAGCAGGAGTAATTTTGCTGCCGGTGCTACGGATGGCGGGAGTAATGCCGTTGCAGGATATATCTTCGAAAAGATGAACGCTTCTGCGAAAGAGGGTGTGAACGACAAGGGGAACAGTGAGGGCTTGAACGAGGTTCTTTATGGCTTCAAGGCATATAAGTCTTATTTCATTCTGGGAGATTACATGGTAGCTTTGGGTACGGGCGTAACCAATAAGCGTCCTGAACTGGATGGGGAGATTCGTACCACCATCGACCAGACGGCTTGGACGGATGAAGTTTTCTCGATGAAAAGGGGAAAAATGGAGCTTGTCGCTTCCGGTACTCACTCGCTTTTGTCGGCAGATGGTACTCCCCTCTGGCTGGTGCAGAAAGGTAAGTTTGCCTATCGGATACTTCCTGAGTATACCCGTGAAGCATTTGTTACTTGCGAGACTCGTCCCACAGATTGGGTGAAGCGGAACAAGGTGAATGAAAAGAAACAAGGCTTGCCCTCAGAAGCCAGAATCCTCCGTCTGTGGGCAAATCATGGACAGCGTCCGGTTGATGATACCTATGGCTATGTGGTTTATGCAGGCCGGCAGATACCATCGGATGAACTGCCGTTCCGGGTATTGCAGAACGATACCTTGGTGCAGGCGGTCTGCTCTATGGATGGAAAGGTGGTGGAAGCTGTCTTGTATCCCGGCAATAAAGGTTTGCAGGCAGAAGGTTTGTCTCTTTCTGCTTCTGCCCCGTGTGCGGTGCTGATAAGGGAAGAAGCAGGGGAGATTGTGGTTTCTGTCACCGATGCTTGCATGAATGCGGCTCTGAAAGAGATTCGGATTGTTTTCAATGGAAGGGAAATCAAGGTACCTATGCCGCAGGGGATGCTTTGTGGAAAACCGGCGGTAATACGTGTGGATAGAATGACAAATCAATGATATAGATTCTTTTATTGATTACTTTCTGGGCTTATATCGGTCTACTCACTACTTTTGTTTCTACACAAAAGTTTCAAAATGAATAATATCTGTCGCGATGTCAGGCTCTAATGGTATATTGGGAATAGTGTGATATAGTTGCTTTTGACGTTCAAGACCATTCCTTATTTGGTTGGATGTCTTTGGGGCAGTATTATCATTGTATTGATAAATAAAAGGGAGGAACCTCACGGCCCCTCCCTTTCGTACATATCAAATTGATTAAGGTCTATTTGATTTCTTGATAAATAAGGTTAGAAGTTTTGTGTTATTCTGTTTCTATTAATAACCGGCATTATTGGTCCATTGTGCCAATTCAATCTGCTGGTAAGGTATTGGGAAGTAGTAATGGTTGTTTCTTTGGAAAAGAGAACCATTCCATGTCTCAGCTCTAACTTCACTGACTTTTTCCAGTCGAACCAAGTCAAACCAGCGTTTCATTTCTGCAAAGAATTCCCAACCACGTTCGTTGAATACGGCTGTTGTAAAGGCTGTAGGATCAGTAGTGGTTGTTAATTGGTTATCTGCATAACCGGCTCGCTTTTGTACTTTCTGAATGGCATCCAAGGCTTGTGCATTTACACTGTTTGTTGCACGAGTGGAGGCTTCGGCATACATCAACAGAACATCTGCATAACGGTAAATGCAAGTGATACCATTGGCTTGGGCGCTTTTGCCTGCTGCTCCTTCATTATAGTCATAATATTTGGAGATAGCGGGAAGCTTGTCTTGACTTTCTTTATAAGTGACATGACCTGTCTTGGTATCCCATTCTGTCATGTAGTTCCATGCCTTACGCTCATCATCCGGATAGTTCAGGAAGAAAGCTTCGTTTGCATAATAGTCGGCCCAACCGGCATTCAGACCAAAGTCAACCGGATAATAAGACTTGCCATAGTTACTTGCAGTTTTCAGTTTAGCATTATGATGAATGGCAAACATTACTTCGTTGGCTTGTGCCTTATTGGCCTCTTTCCACAATTCTGCATATTCTTGAGTCAGATATAAGCCTGAGTTGTCTATAATGTCTTTAGCGGCTGCAGCTGCCAGAGAGTAATATTCTTGTCCTCTCTTTAAAGGCCAGCCTGCCATAGTCATATAAGCATCGGCAAGACAAGCTTTAGCTGCCCATTTTGATGGGGCGGAGCTAAAGCCTGTGCGGCTTTTTGTAGGCAACAGTTCTACGGCTCTTGTCAGGCTTGGAATAACTGCCTGGTCGTAGATTTCGGCAACGGCAGTTCTCGGCATGTAAGTCGAGGCATCTTCTTCTTTTAGGATTAGTGGCACATCACCGTACATACGTGCCAAATAGAAATAAGAGAGTCCGCGGAGGAAGTAAGCTTCTCCCAATACTTCTTCGAATTGTTTGGCTTTGGTCGCATCTCCAGGAAGAACAACCTTATTGATAAGTTTATTCGAGTTGTTGATTACTGTATAAAATAGCTTCCAAGTAGTGTCGAAGTCGGCGTTATTGGCTGTAATATTAGGAGTCAGTCTGTAATAATTCGCCAATTCGTTGTTGGCTTTTGCTGCACGGTAGATAATATCATCCGAACATACATTGATACGTTGTAGGCGGCAGTTGAAACCATAGTTTCCGTTCCATAAATCATTGTATAGTGCTGTTGCAGCTTGTTGAAGACCGGTCAGGTCCATACTGGCAATGTATTCCTCTTCTGTGATGAAGGATTGCGGTTCTTGTGTCAGGTCTACACAAGAAGTTGTTAGAAACATACTACCGGCAATTGTTGCTATATATGCTAATTTTTTCATATTGTTCTCTTGTTTAATAAGATTAATCATTAGAATGCAAAGTTCAAACCAATCAGATAATTACGGCTGTTGGGATATGCACCCCAGTCAACACCTTGTACCAACGGGCTACCCATAGTTGCTTCAGGATCCAAGCCTGAGTAACTGGTGATGTGGAATGGGTTTTGAATAGAAGCATAAACACGCAGGTTTGTGATACCGAGTGCCTTGCAGGCTAATTCCGGTAATGTGTAACCTAATGTGATACTTTTCATTTTGATGAAGCTTCCGTTTTCTACAAAACGTGTAGAGAAGAAGTCTTTATTCTCAGTACCGCCATTTATGAAGCCCGGTACATCCGTATCGGTGTTGGTCGGTGTCCAACGGTTAAGGAAGTCACGCATAGGAGTTACACCAGCCACTTGTTGGCTCTTGATATGGTTGAAGCCCATCTGATGAGTAGCGTTGTAAATATCGAATCCATGGAATCCTACAATGAAGAATGAGAAATCAAAGTTCTTATAGTTGAAAGTATTGTTCCAACCCCAGTTGAAGGTCGGCTGTCCACAACCGATTATACCTTGGTCTTCATTATTGATAACGCCATCTTTGTTAACGTCTACATATTTTGAGTTACCGGGTAATACGTTGTATACCTCACCGTTCGTTTTGCCAGTTGCATTGCCGTTGGCATCAATAAACGGAGCATTAACATCTGCTTCCTGCCAGATTCCGTCGAAAGTATATCCCCAGAAAGTTCCCAGTTTCTCACCTTCAATCATTTGGAACAATTGGTTCTGGTAGTTACCGGCTTGTTGTTGACGGTGATTGGCAGTCGGTATCTTATTAAATGTACCCTTATTGTGTGATAAGGTAAGATCTGTGTGCCAGCTGAAATCTTTGCTATTGAACGGATCTGCGCTGATGGTGAATTCAACACCGGTATTTTTGATTTCACCGGAGTTCATCAGTAATGCTGAGTAACCCATGTGGGCGGGCTGTGCCAATTCAAGCAAGATATCCTTAGAGAGTTTGTTGTACCAGTCTGCCGTTAAACGGACACGACCATCGAGAATGCCGAAGTCAATACCGACGTTGAACTGGTCATTACGTTCCCATTTCAGGTAGGGAGCAGCAGGGCGGTCTACTTTGTAAGAGGTGGAGCCGTCACTGTTTCTTACAGGAGACATCTTAGAGAAAATACGATAAGCCTCTACTGATTGATTACCAACAGAACCGTAACCTAAACGAAGTTTCAGTTGATTGATAAAGCTGTTGTCCTTCAGGAAGTTTTCTTGTTTCAGGTCCCAAGCCAAGGCTGCAGAGGGGAAGTAGCTCCATTTGTCTTTCAGACGTGAAGAACCGTCGGCACGTATAGAAGCGGTAACCATATAACGGTTCATGAATACATAGTTGACGCGCAACATACCTGACATTAATGTGTTAATGACGCGGTCTGAAGCGATAGTTGCAAGGTTAGCGTCAGACCATGCAAGGTTATCTACTCCGATGCGGTCGATGTAATCCAGATTAGAAGCAGTGCTTGTATGATTGTAGTTATTATCGTAAGATTGCTCGAATACAGCAGTTGCGTTGACACGGTGGTTGGCATTGAATTCTTTAACATAACTCAATGTATTGGTATTCAACCAAGAGGTGTTCCAATAGCTGCGAGACTGACCTTGAGTCTTGTTGTTCTTGTAGAAGCTATAGCTTTCTTCATTTTCGATGGAAGTATTAAGACGGTTGTCAAATACAACACCCAATTGTGAACGGAAGCTCAAACCATCCATAATATCAAATTGAACATAACCTTGCAGGCGGTTGTTGACGGTCTTGTTGGAGTTGTTAGATTCCCAGATATATCCCATCGGGTTGTATGACGGGCTTCCCTCAAAGAATGCGTTGTTATAACTGCCTTCTTCGTTTTTAGGTGAAATGGTATTTGGGAAGTACATCGCTTGTTGAATTAAACCGTCGTATTGGCTGATACGGGGAGCTGAATTGTTTCTGTAGTGTCCGTAGATATTCAAACCGGCTTTCAACCATTTCTTAATTTTAGTATCTACTTTTAAACGCCAACTGTAGATGCTACTGTCTGATTCCTTAATGATACCTTCATCGTTTTGATAACGCAAAGATGCCAGGAAGGTAGTTTTTTCGCCACCACCTGCGATGGAAAGTTCATAGTTCTGAGTAACAGCAGTACGGAAGATTTCTCTTGAATAATCATAACCTGCCGTACCATTCTTGAAAGCAGCCAATTGTTCTGCGTTGTAAAAGTGATTATCTTCATAACCGAAGTATTCCTTACCATAGTCATTAACCAGGTTGGCATATTCATACGGAGAAAGATTATCAGCATACTTGGCTACAGTCTTGATGTTGGCAAATGCATTAAAAGATACAGTCAATTTGTCTTGGGATGGGTTTTTGGTAGTAACCAAGATTACACCGTTTGCACCGCGAGAACCGTAAACAGCTGTTGCAGATGCGTCTTTCAATACTTCGATAGATTGAATATCGGAAGGATTCAACGACTGAAGGGAACCACCGATGAAACCGTCGATAACAACCAAAGGACCGGTTTCTGCTGTGATAGAGTTGATACCACGTACACGGATGGTATTGTCTTCAGTAGGATTACCGGAACCGGAGAGAACTGATACACCGGCCATACGTCCCTGCAATGCATCGGATACATTACCGGTCGGGGTGTTTTTCAATGCATCTGCTGCTTTTACAGAAGCAACTGCACCGGTCAGATCACTCTTACGTTGAACGCCGTAACCCACTACGACAACTTCCTGCAGCAATTGGCTGTCTTCTGCCAGTTTTACATCGATTTTGGTCTTTCCGCCTACGGCAATCTTTTGTGTCTGATATCCGATATAGGAGAATACGAGAGTTGCGTTTGCCGGAACATTGGGAAGGGTGTAGTTTCCGTCAATGTCTGTGATACATCCGTTACTTGTTCCTTCCACCTGGATAGAAGCACCAATCACCGGACCTAAGTTGTCAGTCACTGTACCTGTTACTGTGAGATTCTGTGCATTGGCCTGCGTGGCAAATAGGACAGAAAGCAACATAATACCTAATGCTTTAAAGAAGCTGGATTTCTGTTTCATAAATATTAATTTAATTAGTTATTAATAAAGGTTGTTTCTTCGTTTTGTACTCACTTCAGAGTTGAATCACATCGCAAATGTAGGAGATGGAATATACAAATGCATTAGTTAATAGTTCGCAAAAAGTACGAATTCGTACAAAACTTGCGAACTATACCACTCTTGTACTTTTATTCCCTTTCACTTTGGTTCTTTGCTTCCTTCACCTCTTCCAGTAGGGCAGAGAGCGTTTTTACCTTGTCCGGATGGCCTTCTGCCACATTGTCTTTTTCGGACGGATCAATGGAAAGATTGTACAGTTGAGGCTGTGGGGCATTTCCCATTTCTATTTTGGTCCAATACTCCAGTGCCGGCTTGTCGCTGGGTTCTATGTATTTCCAGTCTCCCTGGATGATGGAGAGTGTGTTGTCCAGATTCTGCTGTACAATATAGTCACATCCGGTGGTGTCGGTTCCCAGGAAGTTATTGAGCTGGTCGCGGCTGTCGGGAGCGATGCCTGCTTCCAACGGATGATTCAGCAGGGCGGCAAATGAAGCATAGACATCAATCATGGAGAAGAGGGCTTGTTGTTTGCCGGGTTTGATGCCATTGGGCCAGCGTACAATGAAGGGAATACGGGTACCGGCATCGAAAGCGCTGTACTTCCCACCGCGGTAGTGCTTCATGGGAGTATGGCCGTTCAGCAGTTCGCGTGCCTGGTCTTGGTAGCCGTCGTCTATGACGGGACCATTGTCACTGCATAATACAAAAATGGTGTTGTCGGCAATGCCGAGGCTGTCCAGGGTGTGCATGATTTCACCCACGGTCCAGTCCAGTTGGAGGATGACGTCGCCACGTACGCCCAAACCGCTCTTGCCGGCGAAACGTGGATGTGGCACGCGGGGAACATGTACATCTTGCGTACCCATATAGAGGAAGAATGGTTCGTCTTTATGGGCTGTGATGAAGTTCTTGGCCTTGTCTGTAATCATGTCGGCAATGTCTTCGTCTATCCAAAGGGCGGATTTACCACCGGTCATCCAGCCGATACGGGGGATACCGTTGATGATGGTATTATTGTGCCCCTGGCTGGGTTTCATCTTGACGAGTTCGGGGTTTTCGAGACCGGTAGGCCAGTCACCGACCTTGTGGTCGTAGCTCACGGTGATAGGGTCGTTGGGGTCGAGGCCCACTACATGTCCGTTCTCTACAAAGACGCAGGGAACGCGGTCGACGGTAGCGGGGATGATGTATTCATAGTCAAAGCCGATGTCTTGGGTGTTCGGTTTGATGGAGTGGTTGAAGTCTGTACCGCCTTTAGGACCCAGGCCGAGGTGCCACTTACCCACTGCTGCAGTGGCGTAGCCTTCTTCCTTGAACATATCGGCCATAGTGACGCAGGCGGTATCGATGATGAGTTCGGAATTGCCCGGAGCAATGCCGGTGTTCTTCTGTCGCCAGGGATACATGCCTGTCAGCAGGCCGAAGCGGGAAGGGGTGCTGGTGGAAGAAGTGGCATAAGCGTTGGTAAACTGCATGCCTTGTCCGGCAAGGCGGTCGATGTTGGGAGTGCTTACTTTGGTGGCACCGTAACAGCTCAGGTCGCCGATACCCAGGTCATCAGCAATCAGATATACTACATTGGGCTTCTGCGGAGAGTGCTCCGGAGCCTTGCCTTTTGATTGGCTTCCGCATCCCGCTATCAGGGCTGCACCGGGAAGCAGAGACCACAAGGGGGAAAAATGCTTCATAGTTCTTTGACTTTAGATTGTAATTCTGAGGTCAAAGGTAAGAGGTTTTGTGGAATCGGGTGTATAAGGAAGTACAAGGGAAGGGAGAAAAAGTACAAACCGTGTCATGCGATGGCTTGATGTACAATATTAAGATGTCTCTTCACTGTCTTCCGTACTTTCTTCTCCTCCATTCTCTCCTTTGCGGTAGGCCAGCGGGCTGACGTGGTAAATGTCCTTGAAGCATTTGGAGAAATAGCGTGAAGAACTGAAACCTATCCGGTCCGAAATTTCGGTGATATTCAGTTCCGGATTGTTGCGCAGCATCAGGGCACCCTTCTTCAGGCGGATAGTCAGGATAAAGTCGTTCGGAGTTTGCCCGGTGATAGCCTTCAGCTTGGTGAACAGATTGGTGCGTGCCATTGCCATTTCACGTGCAAAGACGTTGACGTTGAATTCCGTATCGTCCAGATGTTTCTCAATGACTGTCATGGCGCGGTCCAGAATCTCCTTGTCTATGGGATTGGTGGCAAGCATCTGTGCGAAAGCCTGTGGTTGCTTGCTGAACTTCTCCTGCAGAAGAATACGCGAGTTTACCAGATTGTTGCAGCGCGAAATCAGCAGATTGGTGTTGAACGGTTTGGTGATGTAATCGTCCGCACCGATGCGCAGTCCCTCGATGTTCTGTTCGATGGCAGTCCGTGCAGTGAGCAGCACCACGGGGATATGGCAGGTGTTGAAGTCACTTTTTATCTGTTTGCACAGTTCCGTTCCCGACATGTTGGGCATTACTACATCGCTGACTACGATATTGGGCATTTCGCTGCGTACCAGTGCAAGTCCTTCCGCTCCGTCGGCCGCAGTCAGCACTTCGTAGAAGGGCTTGAAGATACCTGCCAGCATGTCACGGATGGAGTCGTTGTCTTCCACTATCAGGATTTTGGCATCCGGCAGGCGTTTGATGGGAGCATTCTCTTCCAGCTCGGCTTTGAGCAAGGCATCGTTTTCCGGTTTGGGAATCTCTATCTGTTGCACGCTGTCTGCATTCTTATTTATTTGCTCTTCGTCAAACAGCGCGTTCCCCAATTGCAGGTTTACGATAAAGCTGGTGCCTTTGCCCAGTTCGCTTTCCACTCGGATGCTACCGTGGTGGAGTTCCACGATACCTTTGGTCAATGCCAGACCGATGCCCGTACCCGTCTTGCTTGCATCCGTAGAGTCCATCTGGTCTATCTGGTAGAAGCGGTCGAATATTTTGTCCACTTCCCGGGCATCTATGCCGCTGCCGGTATCGGTCACGCGGATGACGGCATTGCTGCCTTCGGTCTTGATGCTGAGGGTGATGCTGTCTTCTGCCTTGGTATGCTTGATGGCGTTGGACAGCAGGTTGTTTATCACTTTCTGCATCTGTTTTTGGTCATACCACACTTCGAGGCTGTCTGTTTCCTTCTCGAAGTAGAGGCTGATTTGTTTGGCGCTGGCATATTCCAGGAAAAGCAGATAGTTTTCGTATAGGAAGTTCACGATGTTGTGTGGGCTTACCTTTATCTTCATGTGTCCTTGTTCTTGCTTGCGGAAGTCGAGCAGTTCGGTGATGAGTTCCCGTAGCTGGATGCTGTTTTTGTAAATGCCCAATACCTTGTTATATATGGCAGGCGTGAAATTCTGGAGTTGCATCAGCGTTTCCACTTGTGCCACGATGAGCGTCAGCGGGGTACGGAATTCATGGGAAATGTTGGTGAAGAAGCGCAATTTGGACTGGTTCAGGGCTTCTACGTCGCGGATGTGCTTCTGCTCGTATTTCAGCGATTCACGCAGCTTGATTCTCGACTTGTAGGTACGCACCAGATACCACAGCAGGATTCCCGTCACTATCAGGTAGATGAGGTAGGCAAGAGGCGTCTTGTAGTAGGGAGGCAGCACGTGGATGGTCAGGTGGACTTGCGGACAAAGGCTCTCGTCTTTTCCGTTGGGCTTTATAATCAAGTTATAGGTTCCGGCGTTCAGGTTGGTATAGGTGATGTTGTGCAGTCCACGGGCACTGTTCCAGTCGTTGGAGAAGCCTTCCAGCTTATAGATGATGTCGTCTTTGTTGGCGGCTACATAGTTTGAAGTGGCAAACTCTATGCTGAACATGGACTGGTCAGCGTTGAGCGTAATCTCGGGGGTGCAGTACAAGGCTTGCTGCAGGATACCGGTCTCATCTCCCACTTGTATTTCCGTTCCGTTCACAATGAGGCGGGAGAGGATGATTTTGTAGGGTTTCGGCGTGAAGTTCAACTCCATTTCATGGAAAGAAATCATTCCCTGCGTGCCTCCCAGGAATATTTCTCCGTCACGGGTCACCAAAGGGCATTCTCTTGACGGCAGTCATTGGGAAACCGTTTTCGGCACTGTAGTTCAGGAATGCCTTTTGCCGGTAGTCGAAGATGGAGAAGCCCTCGTTGGTGATGAGCAGCAGTTTGCCGCTGGTGGGGGATTCCTCCGTCTCATAGATACAGTCGCTGGAAAGGCCGTTCTTCGCTTGGTCAAAGTTCTCGAAGTCGTTGCTGGCAGGGCGGTATAAGTCCAGTCCGCTGCCCGAAGTGGCGAACCACAGATTGCCTTTGCTGTCTTGGGTAATGTTGTTTACATTGTTGTTGCTGATGCTGTGTGGGTCGGCAGTATCATGGCGGTAGTTGGTCAGTTTGCCGGTATCGAAACGGTAGCTGAACACACCTTCGCCCGTGGCTGCAATCCAGAGCGTACCGTTGCTGTCGAAAGTGACATCTGCCACCATCTTGATTTTTTGCCTTCTTTACTGTCCTGGAACAGTTGTTGGCATTTCCCGTTGGCAGGGTCGAAGAGGCAGATTCCGTTTTGGGTGGCTATCACCAGGTGGTCTTGGTAAGGCGCGATATCGCGGATGATGTCGGAAGGCAAGGTCTCCGGATTACCTGCTTCCATGCGGTAGTGTGTGAATCGCCCCGAGCGTATGTCCAGTCTGTTCAGTCCGCCCAGATGGGTTCCTATCCAGATGATGTCTTTGGAGGCATCATAATAGAGAGCCTTGATGTTGTTATGGGAAATACTGTTGGGACCGATTTCCGGGCGGAACCATTTGAACTCACGGGTACGGCGGTTGTAATAGTTCAGTCCGCCCCCTTCGGTGCCAATCCACAGATTGCCGTCCTTGTCTTCGATGGTGCGGCCTACAACCGGATTGCTCAGCCCCTTCTTTTCGATGGGCGAATACATATAGCGGCTGTATATCTCGTACTCGGGGTTGAAGTAGTTGACGCCGCCAAAGTAGGTCCCCAGCCACAGCGTTCCTTGGTTGTCCTTTACGATGCACCAGATGGAAGAGTGTGTCAGTCCGTCGCTCTGGGCATCACTGGCAGTGTGGTTCTGGAAGAGTCCCGTACTTTTGTCATACCGGTTCAATCCGTTGAATGTCCCAATCCAGATGTTTCCCAGATTGTCTTCACAGCAGGCTCGCACGAAGTTGGAAGAGATGCTGTAAGGGTTCTTTGCGTCGTATTCAAAGATTTCGATGGTTCCGTCGGTCTTTACATGGTGCAGCCCTTCTTCCCAGCTGCCAATCCATAACTCGCCTTCGCTGTCTTGGTATATGCTGGTGATGTTGCCTTTCAGGATGGGGTGGGTCAGCTCGTTCTTGTCCAGTTGCAGGCGGTATGCTCCGTCGGTGGTCGTTCCAATCCACATTTGTCCTTTGTCCAGATGCATACAGCAGATTTCCAGACTTTTTCCGGGAAGCTGGTAATAGAGGTCAAAGTTCCCGGTCTGCTCGTTATAGCGGTAGATTTCATTCTGTTTTCCGATGAAAAGGGCCTCTTTGTAATATATGCTGTGCACATTTCCTTGCAGCAGGGTGGTGAATCTTTGGGTGGCGAGATTGAACTCGGCTACTCCTTCCGTACAGAGCAGGTAGATTTTTCCGTTACGGTTGCCGGCCATGCGCAGCACGGTGTTGCAGAAAAGGCTGTAAGGGTCGTTCTTCTGCAGCTTGTAAGTTTGTATGTCTTCTCCGTCATAACGGTTCAAGCCTTCTCGGGTTCCAATCCATAAGACACCGTTTTCATCGATGTAAAGGCTGTTCACGGAGAATTGTGACAGACCGTCGTCGGTTGTCAGATGGTTGAAGGTGATGTTCTGCGCCTGCAGGGTTGCAGCAATCATGCTTACTGAAACAAGAAGCAGCCGGATGATAAACGTTCGCACTTTTCGGGTAGTTTTTAAGGTTTCAGTTACAAATATAGGTATATTTTGTACAAGACTTCTTATTTATTAGGCAGTTTTTGCGGTTATGTTTGGATAAATGTATAATTTTGGAAGCGCGCCGAACGATACTTGCCTTTTGGTATAAGGCAATCAGCGTATCTTTGTAAACAAATTAATTCATTAATTATCATGAAAGACCTTTTATCTATTGTATCTCATTTTCAAATGCAGGGTACGGTTCGTGAAATCAAGCCTTTAGGCTCAGGCCTGATTAACGATACGTACAAAGTGACCACCGTTGAGGCCGATGCGCCGGACTATGTTCTGCAACGTATCAATCATGCCATTTTCCAGAATGTAGAGATGTTACAGTCTAATATCGAGGCTGTGACCGGGCATATCCGTAAGAAACTGGAAGAGAAAGGAGAAGCCGATGTCGAGCGTAAAGTGCTTCATTTCATCCCCACGGCCGAAGGGAAAACCTATTGGTATGACGGTGAGAACTACTGGCGTATCATGACTTTTATTCCCCGTGCCAAGACTTACGAGACGGTGAACCCCGAATATTCCTATTATGCGGAGCTGCCTTCGGTAACTTCCAGGCTATGCTTGCCGATATTCCAGATACATTGGGCGAGACAATTCCCGATTTCCACAACATGGAGTTCCGCCTGAAGCAACTCCGTGACGCTGTGGCTGCCGATGCTGCGGGACGTGTGCAGGAGGTGCGGTATTTTCTGGATGAGATAGAAAAACGCGCTGATGAAATGTGTAAGGCAGAACGTCTGTACCGTGAAGGCAAACTGCCCAAACGGGTATGCCACTGTGATACGAAAGTGAACAATATGATGTTCGACGAAGACGGTACGGTGCTTTGTGTCATCGACCTGGATACGGTGATGCCCAGCTTCATCTTCTCCGATTATGGCGATTTCCTTCGCTCAGGTGCCAACACGGGGTTGGAAGATGACAAGAATCTGGATAATGTGAACTTCAATATGGAAATATTCCAGGCATTTACCAAGGGTTATCTGGAATCGGGCAAATCCTTCTTGTTGCCGATAGAGATTGAGAATCTGCCTTATGCGGCTGCCTTGTTCCCATACATGCAGTGCGTACGCTTCCTGGCAGATTATATCAACGGTGATACTTATTATAAAATCCAGTATCCGGAGCACAATCTTGTGCGTACCAAGGCTCAGTTCAAACTGTTGCAGAGCGTGGAGGAGCATACACCGGAGATGAAAAAATTCATTGACTCATGTATCTGAAAAAGTTTTTAATGACGATAGCTGCCGCTCTTTGCATGCTGCCGCTGTCTGCAATTAATCCCCAAAATAGTAAAATGAAAGAATTGAATGTAAAGAAAGTAAGTGTGGCCAATATACCGGTAGAGTCGGTTCCGGCTCTTATGGATGAAGAGAAGGTGGCGTTTCAGCCTGTAAACACTGTGAATTGGGCTGCTTTTCCTTATACTCCCGATGTGGAATTCCGCATAGCGCATACGGAAGATGCCATTCTGCTGCATTTCAAGGTAAGGGAAGCGAGTGTACGCGCAGTTGCAGGCCACGATAACGGTCCGGTTTGGGAAGATGCGTGTGTAGAGTTCTTCTCTGTGCCTGCCGGTGACGGAGTGTACTACAATATGGAGTGTAATTGTGCCGGAACTCTGCTTATTGGAGCAGGTGCCGGACGTGGAAACCGCCAGCATGCCCCGCAAGAGGTGCTCGATAAAGTACAGCGTTGGGCTTCTTTGGGACGTGAGGCGTTTGAAGAAAGAGTAGGAGAGTGCAGTTGGGAAGTGGCTCTGGTCGTTCCCTATTCCGCTTTCTTCCTGCACCGCATCACTTCATTGGATGGCCAGACCATTCGTGCCAACTTCTATAAGTGTGGTGACAAGCTTCAGACCCCCCACTTCCTTTCCTGGAATCCGATTGAACTGGAGAAGCCGAACTTCCATTGTCCGGAGTTCTTCGGTGCACTGCATTTCGAGTAACTTTCTTCCTTCTTGCGTATCTCCCTATCCATCGGGCTTTCCGGTGAAACCTTTATGCCGTTGACGGAATCAGCCTCTCTACTCTGATTGCGCTTGAAAAGGGTATAAAATAGGGCCTGCTCCGTATCTCCTCCGTGTCTGCTCCGTACCTGCTCCACATAAAGGTACCCTTATACGGAGAAAGTACGGAGCAGACACGGAGGAGATACGGCCCGGGTACGGACAGGACACTCCCTTTGACTCCTAAGAAACGGAACATGCGGAACTTGGGTAATAGATGTTTATTCAGGCAATTTATTCGTTCAGTTGCACACTGTTATGCTGCGGAACGCTGTTTTTAATTCGTTAGACTACTGTCATTCTTTCGTTAGACAAGTGTCTAACGAAAGAATGACAGTAGTCTAACGAAAGGGAACCCCTTGTCTAACGAATTAAAAACGGCGATTAACGATATTAAAAAGACAGAAGGGGAAACTAAAAGGTGCGTGTTTTCTCGCAACGAAACTTAAACGGACTCTAAACAAAAAACATTATTTTTGCAGTGCATTAAGCAGTAAGCCACATGAAAAAACAAACCATAGCCCTCATAGCCATACTGACCGCACTACTGACAGCCTGCACCGAAACGACAGGCTACAATACAACATTGGTACAAGCAGACTCGCTGATGAATTTGCATCCGGACAGTGCACTGAACATGCTGGAAAGCATATCAACCGACAGCCTGAAAACAAAAGCAGACCGCGCCTACCATGCACTGCTGCTGACACAAGCACGGGACAAGAATTACATAGTGCAGACGGATGATTCGCTGATACAAGTGGCCGTGCGCTACTATGACACGCATGAAAATGCCCCACTGCAAGCACGGGCATATTACTGTTGGGGAAGTCTTTATAGAGACCGGAACGACTATTCCCAAGCCATAGACAAATACACTATAGCCTTGTCGCATATCAACGGCCGCTCAGAAAACGCAGAGTTAAAGGCCTCCTTATACAGCAACCTCGGCTATCTGTACTATACACAAGGCCTCAGTACCGAAGCAGATTCCATCTACCAACGGGCAGAACTATTGGCTAAATCACAAAAAGACACAGCCTCTTTATGTTATACCCTATCACAACGTGGAATGATAAGCCTTGAACAAGGAAAAACGTATTATCCGAAAGCGGAGCAACAGATGCAGCAAGCCTTGTCTATCGGCAAAGCATTCTCTGACAGTACGATATTAGTGCCTATCTACCACTCCCTAAGTATGCTATACAGCCTTATGCCCAAGCCGGGACAAGCATTGCTATATGCACGCCTCAACTATTCCGGTCTGAAAGATACCCAGCATTGCTATAGGACATTCCTGCTACTGGGAAATGCCTATTTCATAAACGGCCAATATGATTCTGCTGGCATCTTCCTGCAAAAAATACTTAAAGCAGAAAGATACTACGACACCAAAGCAGATGCTTGTATGCGTTTGTCGGAGATAGCACAAAAAAAAGGGGATATGGAAACATCCATTCTTCTGGAAAGAAAGCGGACAATGTATCAGGACAGTGCACAAATTAATCAGCAAGGGCATGACATTCTCAATACCGTAATTGCCCACGAAAGGAATAATAGTAATACAATATCAAAACGGAGCACATATATCCTATGTACAGTAAGTACCATTTTTCTCGCTATAAGTTTCGTCTGCATATTCTATTTCAGGAAGAAACACCTACAGCATAAAGCCGAAAAGAAAGAATGGGAAGAAACACTGCAGGCCGAAATTGCCAAGGCGAACTTAAGGAGGAAACAAGAACTTGCTGAAAAAGAACGGGAAAATGCAACCTTGCAAGAAAAAGTCAGCCAGCTGGTTGTGAAGAAGCCAACTCATAGACAAGAAGAATACAAGACTTCTGCACTCTACATCAAAGTGTCCCGAATAACCAAAGACCTTCAAAAAGTAGAGACAAAAGAAAACCTGAATGAAGAAGAGTGGAGTCAGTTCACAGCCCTTACAAATGCCGGATGGTATGGAATCATCACCTATCTTGATGAAAGATACAATCTGTCTGCAGAAGAAATTCGGATATGCTGCCTCTATTTGGCGCAAGTTCCCGTCATACATATGGGGCATTTCCTTCATATACAATCCCGCAGTACCATCCAGGCAAGAACGAAGAATATCCTATTGAAAATGGGAGCACCTCAAGGACTTTCATTGAAAAATGTGCTGTTTTCTCTGGCAGAACAGTTGAAAAGTAGTAATTAAGGCACTTTTTGGGCACTCCAAGATGAAAATTGGGCACCTTTTTGGGCAGTGGTGAATCATCCGAATCCCTAACTTTGTAGCACAAGAAACGATAAAAACACTTATTTATGAAAGCACTGAAAGCATTAATCTTTATCTTATTCTTCTGCAACGGCCTTTCCACTTCGACTGCCCGGGAATGCCAAACCAATGCGGAAACGATTGTACTGACAAGCTATCCGATAAAACCCAAAGATAGAACCGGAAGTACAAGCGAGGAAGGACTTCCCATCAAACGCAGCATCCAACGACCGATAGCCGATGCTTACCTATATAATAATGTAGTGAATGTCAGCTTCAATGGAGACATTGCAGTTGTCAATGTCACTATCACCAATGAATCTACCGGTGAAACCGTCTATTCGGAAACACACAGCAGTCCTGCTGCCCTCAATATAGACCTGAACGGCGAAAGCACCGGCAACTATCTCATTGAGATTGAAACAGAGGATACACTTTTGACAGGAAGTTTTTCACTATAAGCAGTATCTATTATAGAAATAATTCATATTAGAGATTGAATACACTTTTATAGAGACCATTTTAAATTGTGATATTTTGTGCACCAAATATAGGCGGAATCGAAAAGCCCTAATAGAGTAGAATAAAATTAATCCCAGACATTATGAACTTTAATGTGTTAAAAACGAAAGCTCTCAGCAAGAACCAAATGAGAGCCATTAAAGGAGGTTCCGGAACTTGCGGTTACAAATCGCCAACCGGTACTGTGAAATGTGGTGTAAGTAAGGCTCAGGCCATGCATATGGCCACAGAAGAAGGGCATTGGTGCTGCGACAGTTGCGGATCAAGTAGCTACTGCGGATAACAATGGTTTGCTTTTGAATAGGAGAATTTGTTTGATTAACTGTTCTCCTATTCACTTGTCACAGCCATAACTCTACAAGTGAAAGTTTTTTTAAGCAGCAAGTTATTTCACTTATCCTGCATACCTATTATTTCATTTTTTTATTGCAAACCAAATCTATAGTCCTATGATTATATGCATTGTCTTCCTTTTAATAATAAGTCTTTCATCTTGTCAACAGTATCATGTCGCCACCCAAAAGGACGAAAAGAATATTGTAGTATGTTTCAATCATTACCATCCTAAGCCCCACAGGACACCGGGAGGAATGAGACACGTGCCGATGCCTAAAGTCCTCTATACCGACAGTATAGGAACTCTTATGGAATACATGCCGGACAAAGATTTCGATACCATAACCCTCTATTCCACTGAACATTTCAAGGAGCTGGGGCTCAACTATGGGGATTTTGAGTTCAACTACTACCCTTTAATGCAAGGGGATACCATTACTATTTCAATGGATAGCCTGAACTACCCCATTTTAAGCAGCAAGCATCACCCGGAACGCAACAGAATCTATAATATGAACTATGAATTGCGTAAAGGGAGGACACACTCCGGCTTAGAAGCAAAAACATGCTTGGGAAGCGATTGGGTACGGATTGCCCAAAGCATTAACATGATACGAGCCAACAATTGGACTTCATTAATAATAGATTATTGTCCTTTGGATTCATTACAATCCATGTTCGACAGTTACAAAAAGAACTACACAGATACTATCAATTCCTTTAAAGAACAGCAACTTATCTCAAGCGAGATACACGACCGTTATCAATACCTGCTCAAGCTGAAAGACTATGAATCCCGGAGAATGCTGAATGAAGACACCGCCTTCTACCGCCAAATGGAGCCCGGAATAGCCGACAAATATATCCGTTATCCCTCCTACCGTGAATTTCTGGACTACTACCTCTGGTTTTTGAATCAGCACATCCCGACAATACGCAAATCGCAGGGAGGAAGCAACGACTGGCGTCAAACCTTCGATGAGCTATCTCCGAAAACATTTCAGCCAAAATCAAAACAAATCCTGCTTGAACGCTGCATCAAAGAAATCGGCGAAAACTTTTCGGCACAAGACGTAAACAGCTATCTTGACAAATATATCCATATCACCCAAGACACACTGCTGCCCAACAAGATAAGAGACCAATATAACTTGTCTGCCGATGCCAACCAGTTATTGCTGAAGGACATCCACGGAAAGCCTACCAACTTGAACATATTGTTGAAAAAAAACAGGGGAAAGGTCATTTATGTGGACTTTTGGGCAAGCTGGTGTGTACCCTGCCGGGAAGAAATGCCTCCATCGGCAAAGCTAAGAGAGCTGTACAAGGGAAAAGATGTGGTATTCGTCTATCTCGCCTTCAAGGACCAGGAAAGCAGCTGGAAAAAGGCAGTAGAGCAGGAAGGCTTGTCGGAAGTACCCGACAATTTCCTCATCACAAACCCAAAGAACAGTAAAATACTGGAAAAGCTAAAGCTGGAATTAATTCCCCGATACATCATTTTCGACAAACAGGGCAATATTGTTGAAGTGAATGCTCCAAGACCAAGTGACCAACAAGCGGCAACAACGATAGACAAATATTTAAAACAGTAAAGCAACAGAATGAATGCACATCAAAAAATAATAAAAGACAATGCAAGAACCATTTTGAAGATTATCACAAAATATTATGGCTGCAAATATTCTGCTGCATTATATGTAATATTGAAGGAACATCCGGATTTTCCCAGTTTCCTATCTTTCCAGTATATATTACATAGGATGGGCAAAGATAGTTTTGCCATACATACCAGTTATGAAGAACTGACAAATATACCCTCTCCTTTCATTGCTCATGTTATTACAAATGTGGATTTGTTCCTGTTTATAACAAAAGTTACTGCCGAATCTATTCAGACTATTGATGAGAAAGGAAAGATAGAAAGTATATCGAGAAAGGATTTTGAAGATATGTGGGACGGTAACATCCTTATTATGGATAACCGACCAGGTAAAATCAGTATTCCACTAAAAATGAAATTCAGCACAATCATTAAGCAAATAAAATATCCTATGCTTATATTGTGTGTAGCCATATTATTCGCATATTTACTTATTTTAAAGCACGAAGGAGGCATTCTTTTTTATCTATATCTTACAGGCGTTTTAGGAGGACTGACTGCATCCATACTTTTGTTTGTAGACCAAATAGACAAGTACAATGTACACATTAAAAAATTATGTTCAGCCACCGGAAATAAGAATAATATAGATTGTTCTTCTATCTTGGATTTCAAAGACGCATATTTCCTCGGACTTGTTTCTTGGAGCGATATAGGTTTTGTGTATTTTTTATCTCTTTTAATTGTATTACTATTCCTACCATTTGGTACAGCACAGGCACTTATAAACTTCCTGTCTGTTTGCAGTATCGGATATGTATGCTATTCTCTTTTTTATCAGAAATTCATAGCAAGAAAATGGTGTACCCTTTGCCTTTCTGTACAAGTGGTATTCGTTTTTCTGTTTATGCTAAGTATATGTACTTTAAAGATGAATTATATATACGAATTGCTACATTTGAAATCAATAATAGAAATAACGACGATCTTCGTTACTGTTACATCTATCTATATAGTCATCAAGCCGATAATTGCCACTCAAAAAGAACACACCACCTTGAAAAGAAAATACAACGAATTAATATATGACGAAAACATTTCCCAATATCTTTTTCAACAAGAACTTTGTCTTACAGATGTTGACAAAGTGAATAAAATATCAATAGGAAATCCAGATGCCGAAATATGCCTTACTCTTATTTTCAGTCCTATTTGTGTTTCATGCATAAAAGAGCTACAAAAACTAATGCCCATCCTTCAAAGAAAAGCCAATACCAAATTGGATTTAATATTTTTGTTAGACCAAAAGAAACATCCAGAATCGATAGTAATAGCTTCCCATATTCTCTCTGGCTATCAAAAGAATCCCCAATTATTTGCCATGATACTAAAAAAATATGTTGATAACTATCCTATCAGTAAAAATAAAATCCTACATAACATTAAGTTCTTGGATGAAATCCCTAAATACGAGCCTTTCATCAATGCACAAGAAAAATGGTGTATAACACATAAGTTTTACACTACCCCCATTCTATTTATTAATGGGAGGAAATTTCCAAGCTATTATAACATCAAAGATATTGACTTTTTATATAGTTAATCAAATGAAATCCTTTCCTCACTACTCCCAGCACGACGTGATGGACTGCGGCCCCACCTGCCTGCGCATGGTGTCCGCCTTCTATGGCAAGCGCTATTCTTTGGAAGGTCTGAGGGAAAAGTCATTCATCACTCGCGAAGGTGTCTCTATGCTGGGTATCAGCGAAGCGGCTGAGAAGATTGGATTTCGGAGCATCTGTGTGCAAGTGAGCTACGAAATGCTGCAAGAAGCCCCTTTACCTTGTATCGTCCACTGGAACCAGCAACATTTCGTCGTGGTCTACCGGATGAACGACAAGCATGTATGGGTGGCCGACCCCGGAGCAGGCAAGCTGAAATACACCCGGGAAGAATTCTGCCGTTGCTGGCTCAGCGCCAAAACGGACGGAGAAGATACGGGAGTGGCACTGTTGCTGGAACCTACACCGGAATTCTATGCACAAGAAGATGAGGGGGAAAAGACAAACTATAAAGGCTTCGGCTTCCTCTATTCTTACTTGCGCCCCTACAAGCAACTGGTGGGACAACTGCTGCTGGGGTTGCTGCTGGGCAGCATGATACAGCTGATGCTCCCCTTCCTCACGCAGAGCATCGTGGACTTCGGCATCAACAACCAAAATCTCGGATTTATCTACCTGGTGCTCATTGCCCAACTGATGCTGTCCTTCAGCAGCAGCGCCGTGGAGTTCATACGCGGATGGATATTGCTGCATCTGGGCACACGCATCAACATCGCCCTGATTTCGGACTTCCTCATCAAGATGATGAAGCTCCCTATGGGCTACTTCGACACCAAGATGACGGGCGACATCCTGCAACGCATCAACGACCACACGCGCATACAGAACTTCCTGACCGGAAGCAGCCTCAGCGTGGCGTTCTCCACCTTCAACATCCTGATATTCGGCATCGTGCTGCTGGTGTACAGCGGCATGATTTTCCTTATCTTCATGGGAGGGAGCGCACTCTACATCTCCTACGTCTGGCTCTTCATGAAGAAACGGGCGGAACTGGACCACAAGCGGTTTGCCCAGCAGAGCGCCAACCAGAGCACGGTGGTGCAGCTGGTGAACGGCATGCAGGAGATAAAGCTGAGTGCCTGCGAGCAGCAGAAGCGGTGGGAATGGGAACGCATACAGGCACGGCTGTTCAAAGTGAACATCCGGAGCCTTGCGCTGAGGCAGTACCAGGACTCGGGAGCGGTACTGATAAACCAGACCAAGAACATAGTAATCACGGGACTGGTGGCCTCGCTGGTGGTACAAGGGGAAATGACACTGGGCATGATGCTCTCCGTGCAGTACATCATCGGACAACTGAACAGTCCGATAAACGAACTCATCACCTTTGCCCGCGACATGCAGGACGCGCGCCTCAGCACAAACCGCCTGGGCGAGGTGCGGGACAGCCCCGATGAAGAAGACCCCACAAAAGACCTGATAAGGGAGATACCCACAGGGAAAGACCTGCGGATAGAAAACCTGAGTTTCAAATACGACCCGCTCGGCGAAACGCCCACCTTAGACAACATCAGTCTGGAAATCGCATCGGGCAGACAGACAGCCATCGTAGGAATGAGCGGAAGCGGAAAGACCACGCTGGTGAAGCTGCTATTAGGATTCTATCCGCCTGCAAGCGGACAGATACTGCTGGGCGACACCTCGCTGGAGAACTTCAGCATCCGCGAGTGGCGCAAACGGTGCGGCGTGGTGATGCAGGACGGGTTCATCTTCTCGGACAGCATTGCCGGCAACATCGCCCCCGGGGTGGAGCACATCGACAAGGAACGCCTGCGGCATGCGGCGGAAGTGGCAAACATACACGGATTCATCGAGGGACTGCCATTGGGATACAACACCCGGATAGGCCAGGAAGGGCACGGATTGAGCCAGGGACAGAAACAGCGCATACTCATCGCCCGCGCCGTGTACAAGAACCCGGAATTCATCTTCTTCGACGAAGCCACCAACGCACTGGATGCCAACAACGAGCGCATCATCATGGAGAACCTGCAGCGCTTCTTCGAAGGAAGGACATCGGTAGTGGTGGCCCACCGGCTGAGTACCGTGCGGAATGCAGACCGGATAGTGGTGATAGAGCAGGGACGGATAGCGGAAACGGGGACGCACGAGGAACTGATAGCGAGGGAAGGAAGGTATTATAAGCTGGTGAAGAATCAGCTGGAGCTTTGAGAATGGAAAGTTGAAAATGGAAAACGGGAGGAAGGACATAGAATTGCGGAGTGAGGAGGTGCAGGAGATACTGACCCGTCCGCCGCATGCACTGGTACGATGGGGCATCACGGTGTTCTTCGTGGTGCTGGCACTCTTCTTCATAGGCGGGTGTTTCTTTAAATATCCCGACGTGATAAGTGCTTCCATTACCATCACTACGGAGCATCCGCCGATATGGATGGTGGCACGGGGAAGCGGGAAAATAAAGGAGGTGTACCACAAGGACCGGGATTCCGTGTGGACGGGAAACATCATCGCCGTACTGGAGAATCCTGTCGTGACGGAAGACGTGCTGCGCCTGAAGGAGCAGCTGGCATCCTTCAATCCGGCAGACAGCAGCGTCTGCACCGCGCAGTTCCCGGAGAAGCTGTCCCTGGGAAGCATACAGAACGCCTACGCCTCTTTCCTGAAAAGCCTGACGGACTACCGCAACTTCCTCTCACTGAATCTGTACGAACAGAAGGTGGAGGCCACCCGCCGGGAGTTGCAGGAATACCGCAACTACATCGCCCACCTGAACAGACAAGCAGAACTGGACAAGGAACAAGTGCGGATAGCTTCTACCGTACACAACCGCGAGAAGCAACTTTTTGATGAAGGGCTGACTGCACAATCGGAATACGAGGAAGCCAAACAAACATTCTTGAACAAGCAGCAGAGCCGGGAACAGCTAATGACCTCACTGTCTTCCGCCAGAATACAGGAAGCGCAGTTGCAGCAAAGCATCATCGAAACACAAATGGAGCAAAGCCGGGAGTCCAACAACTTGAATGTGGCCCTGAAAACTGCCTACAACGAATTGCAAGTCAGCATCAATGATTGGGAACTGGCTTATCTCTTCGTCAGCCCGGCAAACGGCATACTCTCCTACAACCACATCTGGCAAAGAACCAGAACGTCAGTAGCGGAGACAAGGTGTTCTCCATCGTAGCCAAAGCCCCGGGAAGCATCATCGGAAAGATAAAACTTCCCGCCGGAGGTTCGGGTAAAGTAATGCCCGGACAGCGGGTAAACATCAGCGTGACCGGTTATCCATACATGGAGTTCGGTTTCCTGACGGGGAAGGTAATGTCCGTCTCGTTGTTGGCAGACGATGAAAGCGCCTATACCGTCACCATAAGCCTGCCGCAAGACTTATGCACTTCCTATGGTAAACAGCTGGAATTCAAAGGAGAACTGACCGGTATGGCAGAGGTCATGACAGACGAACGAAGTGTGACTGAAAGATTGCTTAGTCCGTTGAGATATTTGTGGGAGAAATATCTGTAAAGGTCTTTAGAAAAAGGCACGAACTACGCAGACTTACGGAAAAGAATTTATCCATCCGTATTGTCTGCGTGATTCGTGCCCGAAGAAGGGTGTTTACTTCACGATTCCTTTGGAATTCTTGATGAAGTTGATGATATTGTGTATCTCGTCACTCATCGGTACTTGGTCTTCAATCTTCTGCAAGGCATCCTGCACGCTGAAGTTTCCCTGGTATACCAGACGGTAGGCATTTACGATATGGCGCAATACACGTTCGCTCACCTGGTGTTTGTGTTGAAGCACAGCAGCGTTGATACCGTGGTATTCTGCCGGATTACCGTTCATGATGATATAGGGCGGCACATCCTTTGATATGCGGCAGCCAGCTTGAATCAGTACCCAACTTCCAATGTGGCAGTATTGGTGCAGAATGACGTTGCTGCTCAGAATGGTGCAGTCGTCTATCTGACATTCTCCGGCTACGGTAGTCTTGATACCCAGTACACAATGGTTGCCTATCTGCACGTCGTGGCAGAGGTGTACACCATCCATCAGGTAGTTTTCATTGCCGATGCGGGTGGCGCTTCCTGCATGGGTAGCACGGCTGACAACCACGTTCTCGCGGATGTCGTTATTATCACCGATAATCAGCATGCTGTTCTCTCCCGTATAATGGAAGTCTTGCGGTTCGGCACCCAGAACGGCATTGTGATGCACCTTGTTCCCTTTTCCCATGCGGGTACCGTGCAGAATTTTTGCACCCGACATAATAATACAGTCATCACCGATTTCCACGTTCCCTTCGATAAAAGCAAAGGGCTGGATGGTTACATTCTTGCCGATTTTTGCGGCAGAATCTACATAAGCTAACGGACTTATCATAGTAATTAGCGATTAATGATTAATGATTAGTGATAAATGGTTAGTGATTAGGATTTACTATTTCATTAATCGCTAATCACTAATCACTTATCGCTCATTTTATTCTCTTCCTCCTCCAAGCGCTTGATACAGACTGATGACTGCCTGCATGCTGCTGAAGGTGTCGGATACTTCTGCAAGCTGTGCGCTGAGGTAAGACTGCTCGGCAGACAAGACTTCCAGATAGGTCGACGTGCCTAAGTTAAACAATTCTTTTGTATCTGAGGCAGCTTGGCGGGCAGAATTTACTTGAATAGTGCGTGAAACGGCTTTGTCCTTCTCCATTTGATACAGGTGCAGGGCGTTGCTCACTTCATTTCCGGCATTTAGCAGGGCGGTTTGGAACTGAATCTTAGCCTGCTCCTCTTGTGCCTTGGCTTGTTTCAGACGGGCAATGTTGGCACCGCGATAGAACAAGGGTTGCGTCAGCGAACCGATGGCGGAAGCCAGCAGTTTACCCGGGTTGACGATACCTGCACCGGAGTTATTGGTCCAGCCTCCCGAACCGCTCAATGTAATCTGCGGGTAGAAAGCGGCACGGGCGCTGTTGGTATTATAGTAGCTGGCAGCCAGTGACATCTCGGCAGCTTTCACGTCCGGACGGTTGGATAGCAACTGCAAGGGGATACCTACTGAAAATTCCGTAGGCAGCTGTTGCTCTTCCAGCACACCGCGTGCGATGCTCTGTGCCGGTTGGTGCAACATCAGGCAGAGGGCGTTTTCGGTTTCGCGTATGCTCTGGCGTATGTCGGGCAGTGATGCCATGACTTGAGCGTAGGCAGTGCGGCTCTGCTCTACGGCAGCAGAAGTGGTTCCGTAGATGCCTGCATCTTTCATGGCTTGCACGGTCTCCAGGTTCTTTTTCAGAATCTCGACGGTGCCTTCGGTGATTTGCAGTTGGCGGTCCAGCATCAGCAGGGTGTAGTACATGTTGGCTACGCCGGCGATGACTTGCGTCTGAACGGCTTGTTCGTAGAATTGCGTCTGCTTCAAGCTAACCTTTGCTTGTCGCTTCGGGTTCAGCAGTTGACCGAAGAGGTCGACTTGCCAGCTTGCGGTGACGGGCAGGGAGTAGATTTGTGTAGCCTTTCCCTTGTCCCAGCTGCTGACGGTTCCTTGCGGAGACAAGGCAAGCGTCGGAGCATAGGCAAGACGGGCAGACATCAGTGCGGCTTGTGCTTGTTTCACGTTCAAGGCGGCACTACGCAGGTCACCGTTGTTGGTGAGTGCTTGCTCGATAAGTGTCTGCAGCTGCGGGTCTGTGAACACTTCTCTCCAAGGCAGATTACCGAAGTTGGCCGTATCTGCGGCTAATGTATCGTTCACGGACGCCGTGTCGCGATACAGTCCGGCAGTTGTTATGTCTTCGGGTCTGTCGTATGATTTGTAGATGTGGCAACTGCTCAATAAAGCAGTTGCGCACATCAGGCATATTATTTTCTTCATAATCGCTAATCGTTAATCACTATTTTGTATATTGTTCAATCTCCGGTTCTGCATCCGAGTTGTCCACATCTTCCCATTCCATCGGCTTGAATTTCTCCTGCAGGTACTGGAATGCCACGAACAGTGCGGGCACTATGAAGATTTGCAGAATCATACCGATTAACATACCGCCGATGGCAGACGTACCCAGCGTACGGTTACCGTTGGCACCCGCACCGGAAGCAAACATCAGCGGGAGCAGACCGACAATCATTGCCAACGACGTCATCAAGATAGGACGCAGACGGGCTGCGGCACCCAATACGGCTGCCCAGGTGATACTCATACCCATTCTGCGGCGTTCGAGGGCAAACTCTACAATCAAGATGGCGTTCTTGGCCAACAGACCCATCAACATGATGAGGGCAATCTGCATATAGATGTCATTGGACATCGTACCCAGAATCATTTTCAGTGCCGGGATGCTGCCCAATGCGCCTATACCGCCTACAAAGAGGAAGCTACCCAGCAGACCGAACGGCACGGACAGCAATACGGATAAAGGCAGGATGTAGCTTTCGTACTGGGCACTCAGCAACAGATAAACGAATACGAAGCACAATATGAAGATGAGTCCCGTAGTGCTGCCACTCGTTTCGGCCTCTTCACGCGCCATACCTCCCAACTCATAACCGAAACCGGCAGGCAGGTTTTCCTGCGCCACTTCGGCAATGGCTTGCAGAGCCTGACCGGAAGTGTAGCCTGATGCGGGAGCCACCATCACCTTCATGGAGGTGTAGAGGTTGAAACGGCTGATGACGTCAGGACCATATACTTTCTTGATGGAGATGAACTGCGTGATAGGTGCCATCTCGTTGCCGTTGCGCACCTTGATGCTTTGCAGTGTTTCCATATTCTTGGTAGCATCAGGTTCGGCTTGTACCATTACGCGGTACATCTTACCGAAGCTGTTGAAGTTGGAAGCATACAAACCACCGTAATATCCCTGCAAGGTAGTCAAGATGTCATTGGGGCTGATGCCTGCTTTCTTACAAGCGGCAGCGTCAATGTCCAGCTGGTATTGCGGGAAGTGAGGGTTGAAGGATGTCTTGGCGGAGTTGATTTCCGGACGCGCTTCCAGGGCAGCAGTATAGTTGTTCACCACGTCGAAGAAGTGGTTCAAATCACCACCCGTCTTGTCCTGCATGTTCAACTCGATGTCGCTTGAAGCCGAGTAACCCGGAATCATAGGCGGCGCGAAGAACAATACCTGCGCTTCCTTGATAATCTTTTGGGCACGCATGTACAAAGTGGCGTACACAATCGTGGAGTTCTGCATCGTGGAACGTTCTTCCCAGTTCTTCAGCTTGATGATGAGTGAACCGTAGGAGGGGCCTTGACCGCCCAAGAAGCTATAACCTGAGATAACGGTACGTGACTGTACGGCAGGGTCTGCAGCAACCAAGCTGTCCACACGGTTCAAAATCTCTTGTGCGCGTTCTTGTGAAGTGCCCGGAGGCAGTGTCACAGCGCCCATGATGGTACCGGTGTCTTCGTTGGGCACCATACCGGTCGGGGTTATCTGCATGAATACGCCCAACAGTACAATAGAGCCGATAACCAGTCCTGCCGATATCCAGCGTTTCTGGATGAAGAACAGCACTTGTTTCTTATACTTGCCCAAGATACCGTTGTATGAGTCATTGAAGGATTGTTTGAACTTGTCGGTAGTCATACCTGCCAACGCCAGCACACTGATGATAATCATCAAGCTACACAGAATGGGGTGTTCGCTGAAGCTGAACAGACCGAAAATCATGCCCAGGATAGCTACCGTCACGAAGAGCAGTGTAATGCCGGGACGCATCAACCGGCCTATAGAGTCGGCATAACGTGCAATCATAATCTTGCGGGCTTCCTTGGCGGCAACGCCTACACGCTCTTTCAGACTTTCGTGTCCGCCGTTGTGAGGTTTCAGGAAGATGGCACACAGCGCAGGACTCAGGGTCAGGGCGTTCAGAGCCGAGAAACCGATGGCAATCGCCATGGTCAAACCGAACTGACGGTAGAAAGTACCTGCCGTACCTCCCATGAAGCTCACGGGAACGAATACGGACATCATCACCAACGTAATGGAGACGATGGCACCACCCAGTTCACTCATGGCGTCGATGGAAGCTGTACGGGCCGATTTGTAGCCCTGGTCCAGCTTGGCATGGACGCCCTCGACGACGACGATGGCATCATCGACCACAATCGCAATGGCAAGCACCATGGCCGAAAGGGTCAGCAAGTTGATACTGAAGCCAATCAGTTTCAATACGAAGAAGGTGGCAATCAACGCCACGGGAATGGCGATGGCGGGAATCAACGTGGAGCGCATATCCTGCAGGAAGATATACACTACGATGAACACCAGGATAAAGGCCTCGATCAATGTCTTGATTACCTCATGTATGGAAGCGAAGAGGAAGTCGTTGGCACTCTGTGCAATGTTTATCTTCAAGCCGGCGGGCAGTTTGCTGGAATAGTCGTCCAGTAGGGCCTCGATATCCGAGATGGTCTGCGTGGCATTACTGCCTGCCATCTGGAAAATGATACAACTCACGGCTTTATGTCCGTTTACCATATTGTTGAATCCGTATGACAGACGGCCCAGTTCCACATTTGCTACATCCTTCAGACGGAGTATTTCACCGTTCTCCAAGGCCTTGATGACAATGTTCTCGAACTCCGTAGTCTGTTGCAGACGTCCTTTGTAGCGCAGGGTATACTGGTAGGTTTGGTTACCGCGCTCACCCAACTGGCCGGGAGCCGCTTCGATGTTCTGTTCGCTCAAGGCGGCAACCACATCGTTGGGGATAAGTTTGTATTGGGCCATTACATCAGGTTTCAGCCAGATACGCATGGAGTAGTCTTGTCCCAATACCATGGCATCGCCCACACCGTTGACACGTTTCACCTCAGGGATAAGGTTGATGTTGGCGTAGTTTTCCAGGAACTCGATGTTGTACTGGTCTTTTTCATCATAGATGGAGAATACCATCAACATGGAAGTCTGGCGTTTACGGGTGGTTACACCGATTTTGGTAACTTCGGCAGGCAGCAAGCCTTGCGCCATGGAAACGCGGTTCTGTACGTTCACCGCTGCCATATCGGGGTCGGTACCTTGCTTGAAGTAGATGGAAATGTCGCCCGAACCGCTGTTGGTGGCGCTCGAACTCATATACATCATATTTTCCACACCGTTAATCTGGTCCTCCAGCGGAGCGATAACGGAGTTAAGCACCGTTTGGGCATTGGCACCTTGGTAAGTCGCACTTACCGATACGGTGGGAGGTGCAATGTCCGGGTATTGGGTGATAGGCAAGGTAGCCAGACCAATAACTCCTAAGATTACTATCAGGATGGAAATTACCGTTGATAGTACCGGACGGTTAATAAATCTATCTAATTTCATTTCATGAACAATTAAGGAATTAAAAATTGAAGAATTTTTTTATTTTTCATTCTTTCATTGAAACGCAGTCTGAATATTGCCTTCTTTCTGGTCTTTTAGGGCCTTCTGGTATTCGGCTTCCTTTTCAGCAGGCGTGATGGGCGTGATGGACTGTCCGTCCTTCAGGTTCTGTACCCCTTCGATAACGATTTTTTTCGCCTGCTTTCAAACCTTTCCGTCACGTAATAATACTTGCCGTCGTCTAAGCTGAACACTTTAACTTCGGTATTTTTTCAGCGTGTTGTCCGGTTGCAGTACGAATACGAACTGCTTGTCCTGGATTTCGGTAGTGGCAGACTGTGGAATCATGATGACATCATGCAGCGGGTTGGGGAATACCACATTGCCGGTGCTTCCACTACGCAGCACGTTGTGCTTGTTGGGGAAGAGGGCACGCATGGTTACCGAACCGGTAGTCTGGTCAATGACTCCGCTGATTGTCTCCACGCGGCCACTGTCGGCATACATGGTTCCGTCGATGAGCTGCAACTGTACATTCGGCATCTTTTCCAGAATTTCCTTGGTGCTACCGCCTTCACGAATCTGTGACAAGAGTTGGCGTTCGGTCATGGAGAAGTAGGCGTACATTTCGGAGATGTCGGCAACGGTAGTCAGCGGGCTGGCTACGGAAGGACTAACCAAGCTACCTACGCGGTAGGGAATGCTACCTACTACACCGTCACTGGGGCTGGTTACACTGGTGTATGACAAATTGTTCTTGGCATTGACCAATTGGGCATTGGCTTGTGCTAGTTGTGCCTTTGTCTGTGCCAGCTGGTTTTCGGCCATTTGCAAATCGTAGTCACTGATGATGTTTTTCTTGTTCAGTTCACGTTTGTTGTTTACAGTCAGTTCTTGTGTGTTTACGGCAGCTTTGGCTGTTTCAACAGCAGCTTTGGCCGAATTTACGGCTGCCTGATACTGTACGGGGTCGATGCTGAACAACACTTGTCCTTTGCGCACTGTGGCGCCTTCATCCACGTGCAATTTTGTGATGAACCCACTCACCATCGGGCGGATTTCTACATCTTGTTTCCCCTTGATAGTAGCAGGGTAGCTGTTTGTCAAGTTGGCAGTGGTGGTCTTTGCCTCAATCACTGCAAATTCGGGAGCTTTACCCGTTCCTTTGTCGCCTTGTCCGCAACTGCTGAGCAGTGCCAGGCAACATGCCAATAATACTAATCTACTCTTCATACTCTTTTTTGTTCTCTGTATAATTTTATATTCTTCTTTTTTTCGATTCTTGAAAGGCGTTTTTGTGTGTAATTCATGATTTAGAAATAAGGCAGGAAAAAGAAAACTGAATACTCCTATTCAGTTTTCGTCTGCAAAAATATTCTTTTCTTAGTATATAAGGTGTGAAACACTTCCTTTTTTAACTATGTTTCATACATAGATGAGAACGAAAGGACATTTTTTGATTAAAATACTGTAAAGCATACCGCTAATTGGCAGATAACCTTTATTTTTGCAGCATGTTAGAACGTAAACGCCATACTAAAATGAAGCCGCTTTTCCGCAGGTTGTTGGGGGGTGTTGCCATAGCTGCCGCACTGTATTCTTGTGCCAGTGTGGGCCGTATTGAAGGAGGACCTTATGATGAGACTCCTCCGCGTTTTATTTCCGGTACTCCCACGCCCGGCGCACTCCATCACAATAAAAATAAACTTTCCATTGAGTTCGATGAATTTATCAAGCTTGACAAGCCGAATGAGAAGATTGTAATATCCCCTCCGCAGGTGCAGCAGCCCGAAATTAAGTCTAATGGGAAGAAGGTGGTCATCACTCTGCAGGATACATTGAAACCCAATACTACTTATACATTCGATTTTGGTGATGCCATCCAGGATAATAATGAGGGGAATCCCTTGGAGAATTTCTTCTATTCTTTCTCTACGGGCGACCGTCTCGACTCTATGGCTGTGGCCGGTACAGTACTGAATGCGGCCAATCTTGAACCGGTGAAAGGAATGCTGGTCGGTCTGCATGCCAATCTGGCCGACTCCGCTTTTACCAAACTTCCTTTTGAGCGGGTGGGGCGTACGGACAGTCGCGGACGCTTCTCTATCCGTGGAGTGGCTCCCGGCAAGTATCGCATTTATGCCTTGCAGGATGCCGACCAGAATTTTGCCTATTCCCAGCCGACGGAAGTGATAGCTTTTAATGACTCTATCATCATTCCTTCCATGGAAGAGCGCATGCGCCAGGATACGACCTGGATAGACTCGCTGACAGTAGATACGATTGTAGAACGTCAATATACCCACTACCTTCCGGATGATGTTCTGCTGCGTGCTTTCAAGGAGCTTTCCTTCTCGCAACGTTTTTTGAAGGCCGAACGGTTGACTCCGGAGAAGTTTTCGCTCTATTTCACTGCTCCGGCAGACACGTTGCCTTTATTGAAAGGATTGAACTTTAATGAGGAAGATGCGTTTGTTATAGAACAGCCTACCGGCCGGAACGATACGATTCATTATTGGATAAAGGATTCTCTGCTCTATAAGCAGGATTCCCTGAAAATGAGTATCACCTATTTGTATACGGATAGCCTGAAACGATTGGTACCCCGTACCGATACTTTGAATGTGCTGGCGAAGTTGACATACGACAAGCAGCAGAAGCAGAAGCAGGAAGCGAAGGAAAAGGAACAGAAAGAGCGTGAGAAGAAAAAGAAGAAGTTGAAGGAAGGTGAGGTGGAAGAGCCCGAGCCGACGGAATTCCTGGCTGTAGATGTGTATGCCCCTTCTGCAATCGATGTATATGATTATCTTACTCTGTCGTTTACGGAGCCGGTGGCAAGCATAGATACCACCGCTTTCCATCTGAAACTGAAAGTGGACTCGTTGTGGCAGGATATCCCGTTCGACTTTATGCGCGACTCTTTGGACTTGAAGCGTTATAATCTGTTTGCCGAATGGGCACCCGGCGAAAGCTATACATTTGAAGTGGATTCTGCTGCCATACGCGGGTTGTACGGGTTGTTCTCCGACAAGATAAAGAAGGACTTCAAGGCCAAGAAGCTGGAAGAGTACGGGCAGATATTCTTTAATGTGCATGGAGCGGACTCTCTGGCTTTTGTGGAACTACTGGACGGTCAGGACAAAGTGCTGCGCACGGTGCCGGTGGTGGATGGGAAAGCCGATTTCTATTTCCTCAATCCGGGCAAATATGGAGCGCGGCTGATAAATGATACGAATGGGAATGGCGTCTGGGATACGGGAAACTATGCCGAGAAGCGCCAGCCTGAAATGGTTTACTATTATCCGATGGTTCTGGAGCTTAAAGCGAACTTTGATTTGACCCAGGAATGGGATATTAAGGCCAAGTCCCTGGATAGGCAGAAGCCGGACGAACTAAAAAAACAAAAACCAGATGAAGACAAGAAAAAGCAAAACAGGAACAAAAATAACCGCAGTGGCAATAGCAGCCGCAACAGTGGTAGAGGCCATAGCTATTAGGCGGAAGCAATTGTTCATTCTATTAATGGTGGGAGCGGTCTGTTTGGGAACCTCCCAGTCTGTTCAGGCCCAATGTACTGCAAAGAATGAAGCTTTCCAGTCGGGCGAGCATGTCATGTACGATTTATATTTCAATTGGAAGTTCATTTGGAAGAAGGTGGGTCTGGCAAGCCTCACTACCAATGCCACGACTTACCATTCCGAGCCTGCATTTCGCTTTAACTTGCTTTGTGTAGGCAGTAAAAAGACCGATTTTTTCTTCAAGATGCGTGATACGTTGACTTGTTATGTCAGCGATAGGTTGGAGCCGCTCTACTTCCGTAAAGCGGCGGAGGAGGGAAGCCGCCATACGGTGGACGAGGCTTGGTTCTCCTACTCGGACGGACTGGCGAATGTAAAGCAGAGACGCACCTGGCACAATCCCGTGCGTGAGGCTCAGGAGATGGAATACAGTGATAGTCGCTGTATCTTCGATATGTTGAGCATTTTGGCGCAGGCGCGCTCTTATGACCCTAAAGACTACAAGGTAGGGCAGAAGATACTCTTTCCCATGGCCACAGGACGCAGGGTGGAAGAGCAGACGTTGATTTACCGCGGCAAGGAGGAGGTCAAGGCGAATAACGACACCGTTTACCGCTGCTTGGTATTCTCTTTCGTAGAGTACAAGAAAGGTAAGGAGAAGGAGGTCATCACCTTCTTCGTATCCGATGATAAGAACCACCTTCCCATTCGCTTGGACATGTATTTGAATTTCGGTTCGGCCAAGGCATTCTTCAAGAGTGTCCGGGGCAACCGCTATCCGATGACGTCTGTGGTAAGGAAAAAGTGATGTTATCCCCTTTTCTAAATACACTGGATTCGAAAGTGGCAATCAGTTTTCCCTCCTGGTTGGTGACGTCGATCTGGTAATATCCGGTGGTGCGGCCGATGTAGCGTTCGCGTGCTTCGGCATACAGTACATCGCCCGGTCCGCTGCTGCGCAGGAAGGTGATATTGGACGAAAGAGAGAAGGCCAATGTTCCGTGGGAGTTGGCTGCTGCTGCCAGTGCCAGGTCGGCAAGGGTGAAGATGGCCCCTCCTTGCGTACGGCCTCCTGCATTGAGATGCTCTGCCGTGATAACCAGGCGTGCCTTGCTGTATCCTTCCTTTATTTCTATCAGTTCTACACTTGCATTCGTGGCGAAGCGGTCGTTCTTAAAAAACTCTTGTGCGGTCATGGGGAGTAATGATTAATGTTTAGTGATTAATGATTAATGGGTGGAAAATATGTGCTTCCGGACGCAAAAGTAACGATTTTAGCCATTAATTGAATTATTTAGGCGGGTCAAATCTGTACACTTGCTCTACTTTTGCAGCAGGAAAAATCATAAACTCTTAATAAATAAATCCCTTATTATGAAAACAGTCCTCACTACATTGGGAATCTCCCTCCTTGTATTGGCAGGTTGCGCAGGGCAAAAGCAGGCTGAAAGCAACTTTATCCAAGAAAACATTGATAATGCTGTGGCTCAGGAGACAATTCAGACAGACATTATCGAAAAATCCGGTAAAATCCTTAATCCCCGTACCATTGATAAGGATGGGAACATTGTCTATGTACCTATCGACGATTGGTGTTCCGGCTTCTTCCCCGGTAATATCTGGCATATGTACGAGTTGACCGGTGACCAGAAGTGGCTGCCGCTGGCAGAGAAGTATACCGAGGATTTGGATTCGGTACAATACCTTACCTGGCACCATGATGTGGGCTTTATGATTGGCAGCAGCTACTTGAACGGATACCGTTTTGCGGGTAAGGAGGAGTACAAGCCGGTCATCATACAGACAGCCAAATCATTGTCTACCCGTTTCCGCCCTGCAGCAGGCGTACTTCAGTCATGGGATGCAGACAAGGGGTGGCAGGCTGAACGTGGCTGGAAATGTCCCGTTATCATTGATAATATGATGAACCTCGAACTGCTGTTCGAAGCTTCCAGGCTGTCCGGTGACTCCACTTTCTACAACATAGCCCGGAAGCATGCCGATACGACTATGGCTAACCATTTCCGTGAGGACAACAGCTGCTATCATGTGGTGGATTATGACCCCGAAACCGGTGAAGTCCGTAAGAGACAGACTGCACAAGGCTATGCCGACGAGTCTGCTTGGGCACGTGGACAAGCGTGGGCCTTGTACGGCTATACCATGTGCTATCGCTATACACACGATGCCAAATACCTGGAACAGGCTGAAAAGGTCTACAACTTTATCTTCAACAACAAGAATCTTCCGGAAGACTTGGTTCCCTACTGGGATTTCGATGCTCCCAATATCCCGAATGAACCTCGCGATGCTTCGGCAGCTGCCTGCACGGCGTCCGCCCTTTACGAGCTGAGTACTTATCTGCCGGATAAGGGATACAAGGAAACCGCCGACCGGATTATGGAAAGCCTCGCTTCTCCTTCCTACCGTGCCAAGGTGGGTACCAACGGCAACTTCATCCTGATGCACTCTGTGGGCAGTATTCCTCATGGTGCGGAGATTGATGTACCGCTGAATTATGCCGACTATTACTTCCTGGAAGGATTGATGCGTAAAAGAGACTTGGAAAAATGAAAACTCAATTAAATATTTTGTTAGGTGGTTTAGGTTTGTTCGCCTTGCAGGGCTGTAAAGCCCCGCAGGCGGAACAATCCGTCCAGCCGAATGTCATTTACGTTTTTCCCGACCAATACCGTAACCAGGCGATGGAGTTCTGGGGCCAGGAAGGTTTTCGCGAGAAAGTAAACTTTCGGAATGACCCGGTGCACACCCCGCGCTTGAATGATTTTGCCCGGGAGTCGGTGGTATTGACATCTGCCATGAGCAACTGCCCGTTGAGCAGTCCCCACCGTGGTTCTCTGTTGACGGGAATGTATCCTAATAAGAGTGGTATTCCATTGAATTGCAATTCGAGCCGTCCCATCAGCTCCCTGCGTGAGGATGCTGTGTGTGTGAGTGATGTTTTCTGCAATGCCGGATATGACTGTGCCTACTTTGGCAAACTGCATGCCGACTTTCCTACCCCCAACGACCCCGAACGTCCCGGACAGTATGTGGAAGACCGTGTACCTGTATGGGATGCCTATACGCCGAAAGAACGTCGTCATGGGTTCAATTACTGGTATTCCTACGGTACCTTTGACGAACACAAGAATCCGCATTACTGGGATACGGAAGGCCGTCGCCACGACCCGCGCGAGTGGTCACCGTTACACGAATCGGGCAAGGTGGTGTCTTATCTGAAGAACGAGGGGAATGTACGCGACCCGAAGAAACCTTTCTTCATTATGGTAGGCATGAATCCTCCCCATAGTCCGTACCGTTCTTTGGACGACTGTATGGAGGAAGATTTCAATCTCTATAAAAACCAGCCTCTGGACAGCTTGCTCGTCCGTCCGAATGCCGACTCCAAGATGCTCAAGGCAGAGAGTGCACGCTACTACTTTGCTTCTGTGACGGGTGTCGACCGTGCTTTCGGTCAGATACTTGATGCCTTGAAGGAACTCGGGCTGGACAAGAATACCATTGTCGTGTTTGCCTCCGACCATGGAGAGACCATGTGCAGCCAGCATACGGAAGACCCGAAGAATTCCCCGTACTCCGAGTCCATGAACGTTCCTTTCCTGGTGCGTTTTCCCGATAAGATTAAGCCTCGCGTGGACGACTTGATGCTTTCCTCGCCGGACATCATGCCTACCTTGTTGGGGCTTGCCGGTCTTGCCGACTCCATTCCGGCCGAGGTGCAGGGGCGCAACTATGCACCGCTTTTCTTCGATGAAAAGGCGGATATTGTACGTCCCACCGGCGCTCTCTACATCCAGAACCTGGACGGTGAGAAGGATGCGGAAGGCATGGTCCGTTCCTACTTCCCTTCGTCGCGCGGCTTTAAATCGGCGCGCTACACGCTGGCGCTCTACATTGACCGCGAAAACCATAAGCTGGTCAAAAGTTTGTTGTTTGACGATGAAAAGGATCCGTATCAGATGAATAACCTTTCTTTGGAAGAAAACCAAGAAGTCGTAAAAGACCTTTGCGCAGAGATGGGCAAAGTGTTGAAAGAGATTGATGATCCTTGGTATAAGGAAGGTATCTTGAAGGATATGATACCTTATTGATTGGAAATGGGTTATAGATAATCCTCCATAAATTGCTTGAACGTTTTTTGCGACCCGCTTCGACTGATAGTGAACTATTTGTCGGAGCGGGTTGTTTGATTCAGAATGGAATAAATTACCAATACGTATTAAGTAAATGATGGAGATGAAGTATAGACTATGGGCTTGTTTGTTGTTTTTGCCGATGGTCCTTTGGGCGTCCGGGCGTCCGAAAGTGGCTGTCGTACTCAGTGGGGGTGGCGCCAAAGGGACGGCGCATATCGGTGCTCTGAAAGTAATTGAAGAAGCGGGTATCCCTATAGATTATGTGGTGGGCACTAGTATGGGGGCCATTGTGGGCGGTTTGTATTCTATCGGATATACCCCACAGCAATTGGACAGTATGGTGAATGCCCAGAACTGGAAATTCTTGCTCTCGGATGCCCCCAATCCTAAGGATGTGTTGCTGGATGACCGGTTGAAGTCGGAGCGCTATGTACTCTCCATTCCGTTTTCTTTGAAATCTGCCGCTGTTTCGGATGCGGGTATCATAAAAGGGAAGAATCTGGCACGTTTGTTCTCCACATTGACAGAAGGTTACCAGGATTCTGTGGATTTTAGCCGTCTTCCTATTCCGTTTGCCTGCGTGTCGGAAAATCTGGTGAATGGCAGCGAAGTAGTGTTCCATGAGGGAATACTGGCCACTGCCATGCGTTCCAGCATGTCCATTCCCGGTGTGTTTGCTCCGGTAGACCTGGATGGAATGGTGTTGGTGGACGGTGGAATGGTGAATAACTATCCGGTAGATGTGGCGCTTGCCATGGGGGCCGACTACATTATCGGGGTGGATGTGCAGAGTCCGCTGCTTAAGGCTTCCGAGCTGAAATCGGTGAAAGACATCTTCGGGCAAATCATCAATCTGCAAGGAGAGAAGAAATACCGTGAGAATCTGCGTAATACCGACGTGTTGATAAAGGTGGATGTCACCGGCTATTCGGCTGCAAGTTTCACCAAAGAGGCCATCGACACTTTGATGGTGCGGGGAGAGCGTGCTGCCATGGACAGTTGGGACGGACTGCTTGCCCTGAAACGGAAGCTGGGACTTGCAGAAGATTATCAGCCTCGCCGCCCGGGACCTTTCCGCTTGCCCGGCGCGGCTGTTGATAGGGAGATTCCCGTTGATTCCCAAATAGCCGCCCCTGCTGTACGGGAGAACAAGCTGAATGTCGGTTTTCGTTTTGATACGGAAGAACTGGCGGCGTTGCAGGCAAATACGGACTTCTATTTCGGCCGGCAGCGGGAGTCGCTGGCCAGCCTCACCGCCCGTCTGGGCAAGCGTACACTGGCACGACTCGGATATAGTTATCAGTGGGACGGTGGATGGCAGGCAGGACTTGCCTATCAGTTCGACTATAAAGATATGAATATTTATAATGAAGGCAAACGGGCGCTGGATTTGACTTTTACACATCAACTGGTCCGTATGGGGGCGGCGAAGGACTGGAACAATATCCAGGTCAGTCTGGGCATTGACTTTGATTACTACCACTATCATGATTTGCTGTCGCTCGACCCGTTAGCTTCGGCACTGTTTGAAAATTCGTCCTTATTCAGTTACTTTGCCGGACTTGTGTTCAACAACTTGAATGAGAGGAGCGCCCCTACAAAAGGTATGTCGTGGGCGGTATCCTATCATCTCTATACGGATAACTTCTTCCAGTATAAGGACAACAATCCTATTTCTGTTTTCGATGCCCGTTGGCAGGGATGTTTCTCTCCCTCGAGTAAGTTCACTGTCACTCCTTCGTTTTATGGACGCGTATTGTCCGGAAGCGGTAATTATCCTTTTGCCATCATTAATATGGTGGGGGGAACCATACCGGGGCGCTATATGCCACAGCAGATACCGTTTACGGGCATCAACCGTGCGGAACTGTCACAAGCCGCACTGCTGGTTGCAGGGCTGAACCTCAGACAGCGTATCTTGAAAAACCAGTATATATCAGTGATGGGCAGTTATGGGCGAAACTCCGGGAAGTTTCATCAGATTCTTGACTCTTCCGAATCGGTTGATATGGCAGGGGTAGGCATCGGCTATATGTACAAGAGTTTTCTGGGACCAGTGGAGATACAATTGAATTGGTCCAACCAGACGAAGAAAGTAGGGTGGTATGCCGGGTTCGGATTCGTATTCTAACAGGGATGTATCAAAATACACAATCACCATAGGATTATACAGATTTTATTTTTCAGTTAAAAGAACAGAAGAACAAGAGAGAGAAATATGTTCTTTTGTTCTTCTGTCTAAAACTTACCCCAATCTGTATGATTCTGTGGTGAGTTATGATACCTTCGTTATTTATTCAGCTTCCATTCGCTTCCGTCCTTACCGTCCTTAATCTCGAAACCGAGCGCGGTGAGTTCATTGCGGATTTTGTCGGATGTAGCCCAATCTTTGTTGGCTTTTGCCTTTGAACGCTCTTCCAATAGCATGTCCACTACCTTGCCGAAGGCAGCTTCACGCTCTTCGTTGGAGGCGTTGTCTTCTTGTAATCCTAAGATGTCGAAGCAGAAGAGGTGGAAGGTTTCCTTCAATTCTTTCAGGTCTTCGGCTGTGATGGAATCGTTTCCAGCTAGGATATTGTTTACCATCTTGGCGCCGTCGAAGAGGTGGGCGATGACAATCGGTGAGTTCAAGTCATCATTCATGGCTTCGTAACACTTGGCACGCAGGGATTTCACGTCTATGGTGGAGGTTGCAGCAGGGGTAATCTTGTCCAGTCCATGTACAGCATCCATCAGTCTTGCCAATCCCTTTTCGGCGGCTTGCAGAGCTTCGTTGCTGAAGTCTACCGTACTGCGGTAGTGGGCTTGCAGGGTGAAGAAGCGGATGGTCATTGGGCTGTAGGCTTGCTCCAGCATGGGGTGTGTGCCTTTGAAGAGCTCTTCCAATGTGATGAAGTTACCGTAAGACTTACCCATTTTCTGTCCGTTCACGGTCAGCATGTTGTTGTGCATCCAATAATGTACCATATCTTCCCCTTGGGAAGCTACGGATTGTGCAATCTCGCATTCGTGATGCGGGAAGATAAGGTCCATGCCGCCACCATGAATGTCGAAGTGCTCGCCCAAGTATTTCTTTCCCATGGCTGTACATTCGGCGTGCCAGCCGGGGAAGCCGTCGCTCCACGGGGAAGGCCAACGCATGATGTGTTCCGGTTGCGCACATTTCCAGAGGGCAAAGTCTGCGGGGTTGTGCTTCTCGCTCTGTCCGTCCAGTTCGCGGGTGGTGTTGAGAACATCATCCAGGTTGCGTCCGGAGAGCTTGCCGTAGTGATGGTCCTTATTGTATTTTTCTACATCGAAATAAACGGAACCTTCACTTTCGTAGGCATATCCGTTCTTCAATATCTCCTTTACAAGTTCTATCTGTTCGATGATGTGGCCGCTGGCATGTGGCTCGATACTGGGAGACAGCACATTCAATGCATCCATCGCCTTATGATAGCGGTTGATGTAGTACTGTGCCACTTCCATTGGTTCCAGTTGTTCCAGACGGGCTTTTTTCGCAATCTTGTCTTCACCTTCGTCGGCATCGTGCTCCAGATGGCCCACGTCGGTAATGTTGCGGACATAGCGCACCTTGTAGCCGATGTGCGTCAGGTAGCGGAACAGCAGGTCGAAAGTGATGGCAGGGCGTGCATGTCCCAAGTGCGGGTCACCGTACACGGTCGGTCCGCAGACATACATGCCTACATGCGGTGCATGCAGCGGTACGAACAGCTCTTTTTTTCTATTTAAAGTGTTGTAAATGGTCAGTTGATGTTCCATAACAGTTGATTATTAGTTCTTTTAGGAGTACAAAGGTATAATAAATCTGTGAAAATCTATAATGATATTCTGTTTTATAAGAGTAAATGCAACGGATTTCACCTTCGTTTATTACTTTTGTATCCATGAAGTCAGATAAACGTGTATTGCTTGGCATGAGTGGCGGCACGGATAGTTCCGTGGCCGCCATGAGGTTGCAGGAAGCCGGTTATGAGGTGACTGGCGTGACTTTCCGTTTCTATGAGGCAGGAGATGAGACCGGGTATTTGGAAGATGCACGGGCTCTGGCCCTGAAGCTGGGGATGAAACACATTACCTATGATGCACGCGAGCTTTTCCGTTCGCGTATTATCCGCTATTTTGTGGAAGAGTATCTAAGGGGGCGTACTCCCGTTCCTTGCACGGTCTGCAATAATGAGCTGAAGTGGGCGCTGTTGGCTAAAATAGCCGATGAAAAGGGGATTTATTGGATTTCTACCGGACATTATGTGCGTAAAGTCTTGTCCGGAGGAAAGTATTATATAGCTCCTGCCGCAGATAAGGACAAAGACCAGACTTTCTTTCTGTGGGGATTGAAGCAGGACATCCTGCAGCGTATGTTGCTTCCGATGGGAGATATTACGAAAAATGAGGCGCGCTCGTATGCGGCGGAGCGTGGTTTCGGGCAGGTGGCTGCGAAGAAAGACAGTATAGGGGTGTGCTTTTGTCCTTTGGATTACCGTTCCTTTTTAAAGTGTGAAGTCCCCGAAACACTATTACCCGGTAAAGGTAGATTCGTCGATGAAAAGGGGAATTTCTTAGGATGGCATGAGGGCTATCCGTTTTATACCGTAGGGCAACGTAGGGGCTTGGGTATCCATCTGAACAAGGCTGTTTTTGTGAAAGAGACAAGAGTGGAAAGCAATGAAGTCGTTTTAGCTCCGCTCTCTTCCCTCTACAGGCAGGAAATGTGGCTGGGAGACTGGAACCTGGTGGAGAATAGTCGTGTGCTGGGTGCAAACGAGGTTATTGTGAAGATACGCTACCGTAAGCAGGCAAACCGGTGCAGGGTGACTCTTACGGTGGAAGGTCTGTTACGTGTCCGTCTGATAGAGCCGCTGGAATCCATTGCACCCGGGCAGGCAGCGGCTTTCTATGATAAGGACGGATACTTGTTGGGCGGTGGAATTATTCTCTGAACCTTACATTCGTTTTATAGCTTCTCGAACAAAAGATAGTAAATGTTGTTAATTTTATGAGACGTCTTTTTATGAGAAACTTTTAAAACGAACTGTAATATGAAAAGGATATATATTGTAATGTTGTTTGCTGCTTTAGCAACCATAACTTATGCTCAGACGGATGATAAAGGTTATCAGGAGGGAGCTTGGGTATTGAAAGGAGTGACTGGTCTTAATATGTCACAGACTGCCATGGCCAACTGGTCGGCAGGAGGTGAGAATTCCATTGCTGGAAATGCCTACTTGAATGCATCACTGACACACAAGAAAGGAAACTGGCTCTGGGTCACCAACATGGTGCTGGACTATGGCTTGTCGAAAACCAAATCTCAGGGGATGAGGAAAAGTAGTGATAAAATAGGGCTTTCCACTCAGTTGGGATATTCTACAGACAACGTCTGGTTCTATACACTGATGGGTGATTTGAATACCCAGTTTGCCAAAGGATATGACTATCCCGACAAAGAGCACCAGATTTCCAATTTCTTTGCTCCTGCCTATTCGAATATCGCCCTGGGTATGGAATGGAGGCCTAAGAGTAACTATTCTCTACTGCTTTCACCCGTTTCCACCAAGATGACTTTCGTGACTGATGACTATCTTTCCGATTTGGGCGCTTTTGGTGTAGACCCGGGTGACCACTTCAAGATAGAGGGTGGCGCTTTTGTGAAAGCCCGTGCTGAATTGCCCGTGATGGAGAATGTGAATCTGATTACTACGGCTGATTTCTTTACTCCTTACAGCAAAGATTTTGGAAACATAGATGTGAATTGGGATGTACTTATCAGCATGAAAATCAATAAAGTATTGTCGGCTACCATCAATACAACTCTAAAGTATGACAATGATGTGAAAACGTTTGATGACAATGGAGTGAAGAAGGGTGCCAAGGTGCAGTTTAAGGAAGTGCTGGGAATTGGGCTGGCATATAATTTCTAATCCTTGAGGCTGATTGTTGAAATGAAAAAGTAAAGTCAAAACGTACTGACTGATTTGTAAAACGCGGATTACGCAGATTACATGGATTTATTAATTTATCCGCGTAATTTGCGTAATCCGCGCTTGATTTTTATGATATAGTAATTTACCGGTTCAGTTCCAGCATTTCCTCTATATACTCCCTCGTGTTGCTGAGCCGGGGCACCTTATGCTGTCCGCCGAGTTTCCCCTTGCTATCCAGCCAGTCATGGAAGAGGTTGGGACGGGCGACGATGATTTCCAGCGGTTGCAGCGCCAGGTTATTCTGCCTTTTAGCTTCATAGTCGGAGTTCACCTCTTTCAGGGTGTCGTCCAATACTTTGGCGAACTTCTCCAGGCTGTCCGGCATTTGTGCAAACTCTATCAGCCACTGGTGGCGGCATTTGGCATGCTTGTCCATAAACACGGGAGCAGCAGAGTAATCTACTACTTGTGCACCGGTCTCGGCACATGCCCTGGCAAGTCCTCTTTCCGCGTTATCCACAATCAGTTCTTCGCCGAACGCGTTGATAAAGTGCTTGGTACGTCCGGTGATGACGAACTTATAGGGGTTCTTCGATGTGAACTTCACCGTATCTCCAATCATATATCGCCACAAACCGGCAGAAGTGGAGATTACCATGGCGTAGTTTTTGTTCAGCTCCACCTCCTCGAGGCAGAAGGTACGCGGATTCTCCTTGCCTACATCTTCAAGCGGGATGAACTCGTAGAAGATACCGTAGTCAATCATCAGCAACATGGCAGGGTCGGCAGGGTCGTTCTGCGTGCCGAAGTAGCCTTCGGAGGCGTTATAAGTCTCTACATAATGCATCTTGCTGCTGCGGATCACGTCTTTGTATTGCTCTCGGTAGGGAGTGAAGGCAACGCCGCCGTGGAAGAACACCTCCAGGTTGGGCCATATCTCCTCAAGGCTCTGCTTTCCCGTCTTTTCCAATATATGTTTGATGAGTACAAGCATCCAGGACGGTACGCCGGAAAGGTTGCTGACATTTGCATGGATGGTTTCGCGGGCGATGGCCTCCATTTTTGGGCTCGAAGTGCTCCATCAGGGCCGTCTGCTTGCTGGGTACGCGGACAAAGTTTACCAGTGGGTTGATATTTTCTATGAGGATGGCGGAGAGGTCGCCTACAAGACTGTGGTTGGTGTTCAGGTTGGGAGCGTGGCTGCCTCCAAGGATAAGCCCTTTACCGGAAAAGAAACGACTTTCGGGATTCTGTCCCAGATAGATGGCAACGGCATCCCGGCCTCCCTTGTAATGCGTGTCGTGCAAGGACTCCCGGCTGACGGGCAGGAATTTACTCTTGTCGTTGGTGGTACCCGATGATTTGGCAAACCAACGTATTTCCGAAGGCCAAAGCAGATTTTGCTCACCGGCACGCAGGCGGGTTACATAAGGTTTTACTTCTTCGTAAGTTTGTATGGGAAGGCGCTTCTTGAAATCTTCATAAGTACGGATAGAGGCATAGTCATGCTTCTTTCCCCATTCCGTGTTTGCCGCTGTCCGGACGAGGCGCTGCAGTACAAGCTGTTGCAATTCACCGGCATGGCTGGTGTATTGTTCGATTTCTTTCAGACGGGGAGCAAAATATACCTTATTCAGAAACTTTGTAATATTCATCGTTCTTTGTGAAATCTTATTTTAAACCGCAAAAATAATCTTATTTATCGGCATCTCTATCTTTTTCTCTTTTTTTCTATCTTACGGACCTATAGAACAATAATTCAAACAAAATATCATGAGAATAGGTATTTTGACTTCAGGAGGCGACTGTCCCGGCATCAACGCTACCATTCGCGGTGTATGTAAAACAGCTATCAACCATTATGGAATGGAAGTAATTGGCATTCACAGCGGTTTTCAGGGGCTGCTGACCAAGGATGTGGAGTCGTTTACCGAAAAATCCTTATCCGGTTTGCTGAACTTGGGAGGTACGATGCTCGGTACTTCGCGCGAGAAGCCCTTTAAGAAGAACGGCGTGATGTCCGGCGTGGACAAACCGGCACTGATAGCGCGGAATATCGAAGAGATGGGGCTTGATTGTGTAGTCTGTATCGGCGGGAACGGTACGCAGAAGACAGCCGCCAAACTCTCTGCTATGGGGCTGAACATTGTGTCTGTACCTAAAACCATAGACAACGATATTTGGGGAACTGATTTCTCCTTCGGATTCGATTCTGCCGTCAGCATTGCTACGGATGCCATCGACCGGTTGCACAGCACGGCCAGCTCGCACAAACGGGTGATGGTGATTGAGGTGATGGGGCACAAGGCAGGTTGGATAGCCTTATACTCCGGTATGGCAGGCGGTGGTGACGTGATTCTGATTCCGGAGATTCCCTATAATATCCACCGTATCGGAGAAACGATTCTGAATCGGCTGAAGAAAGGAAAGCCTTACTCCATCGTGGTGGTAGCCGAAGGTATACAGACGGACGGGCGGAAGCGTGCCGCCGAGTATATCGCTCAGGAGATAGAGTATGAGACGGGTATCGAGACCCGTGAGACTGTGTTGGGTTATATTCAGCGGGGCGGCTCACCCACACCTTTTGACCGTAACCTTTCCACACGTATGGGCGGACATGCCACGGAACTGATTGCCAACGGGCAGTTCGGGCGGATGATTACCTTGAAGGGGAATGAAATAGCTTCTGCACCGCTGGAGGAGATTGCGGGCAAGTTGAAGCTGGTGACGGAAGACAATGACTTAGTTGTCCAGGGACGTCGGATGGGAATCTGTTTCGGCTAATTTTTCTTGTGGGGATTCTTCAACAGCTTCTGCCATGGGATTTTCTTCTGTGGAGGTTTCTGTTGCATGGTTTCGCTCCTTGGCTGCCTGGACTTCCTCCTTGAAAGCGGCATCCTTAATTTTTTTCAATGCCATCTGTGCCGCATTTTGTTGCGACTCCTTCTTGGAATAACCGGTGCCGGTACCTGCCGATATCCCTTCGATGCGGACTTCGGTGTGGAACATCGGATTGTATTCTTCGTCGAGAAACTGCTCGATAAGCTCGAATGACACCTCCATTTTGTTCTTCTGGCTCCATTCGATGAGTTTTGACTTGAAGTTGACCTCTTTGCGAGACATCTTGTCGAGGTCGATATAGTTTTTGAAAATCTTCTCTTCCATGAACTGCTTGCAGCGGTCGTAGCCCTGGTCCAGATAAATGGCGCCGATGAAGGCTTCGAATGCATTGCCGTACATGTAGCTGTTGTGGGATGAGGAGCGGGTGGAGTATTTCACCAGTTTGTCCAGTCCGATTTCCACGGCCAGTTTGTTGAGTGTTTCCCGCTGTACAATTTTGGAACGGGTATTGGTAAGGAAACCTTCGCGGCGTCCTTCGAAATGGCGGTAGACAATATCTCCTACAATGGCGTCGAGGATAGCATCGCCCAAGAATTCCAGCCGTTCGTTGTTGATGGGACGTCCTTTTTCGGAGCGCATGGAGATGGATTTATGCAGCAAAGCCTGCTGATAGACCTTGATGTCACGTGGAAAGAAGCCGAGAATTCTGTAAAAACAAAAATAAGACTCTCTATCCTTGCGGAACAAGAGCCTTATTTTATCTATTTGGTTACGTAACACGACCTTATTATTCTGCGTATTTCTTGAAAATGACACACGCATTATGACCACCGAATCCAAAAGTATTGGACAAAGCTACGTTCACTTCGCGCTTTTGTGCTTTGTTGAACGTGAAGTTCAGGTCATAGTCGATGTTTTCGTCGTTATCACCCTCTTCGTGGTTGATGGTCGGAGGAACAATGCCATTCTTGATGGCGAGGATGCTTGCAATGGATTCTACCGCACCGGCAGCGCCCAGCAAGTGGCCGGTCATGGATTTTGTCGAACTGATGTTCAACTCATACGCATGCTGTCCGAATACCTCTTTGATTGCTTTTGCTTCCGAAATATCACCTACGGGAGTAGATGTACCGTGAACATTGATATAATCTACTTCTTCGGGTTTCATTTCTGCATCTTCCAACGCATTCAGCATCACTAACTTGGCTCCCAAACCTTCGGGGTGAGAGGCTGTCAAGTGATGAGCGTCGGCAGACATTCCTACGCCGGCAACTTCCGCATAGATTTTGGCACCGCGTGCCTTGGCGTGTTCCAGTTCCTCGAGAACGAGACAACCGCCACCTTCACCCATGATGAATCCGTCACGGCTTGCGCTGAACGGACGGGATGCAGTTTCGGGAGAATCATTGCGGGTTGACAATGCATGCATGGCATTGAAACCACCTACACCGCAAGCGGCGATGGCAGCTTCCGAACCACCGGACACGATAACATTTGCCTTACCCAAACGGATGAGGTTAAACGCATCGGCAATGGCATTTGTGGAAGTGGCACATGCAGAACAAGTTGCGTAGTTGGGACCATGGAAACCATACATGATGGAAATTTGTCCGGCAGCAATGTCCGAAATCATCTTGGGGATGAAGAACGGATTGAATTTGGGGCCGTTTTCCTTACCGGTCAGGGCATAGTTGCCCGCCTCTTCTTCGAATGTACGGATGCCACCGATACCGGCGCCGAAGATGACACCGATTCTGTTTAAATCCTCATTTTCGACGTCAAGCCCAGAGTCACCTACCGCTTCTTTGGCTACTGCAATGGCATATTGTGTGTACAAGTCCATCTTGCGGGCCTCTTTGCGGTCTATATATTTGGTAGCATCGAAGCCTTTTACTTCGCATGCAAACTGAGTCTTGAAAAGCGATGCATCGAAATGAGTAATAGGTCCTGCTCCACTAACCCCATTCACAAGATTTTCCCAGAATTCGGGAACACTGTTGCCAATGGGAGTAATGGCGCCGAGACCTGTTACTACAACTCTTTTTAATTCCATGTTATAAACGAATGGATAAGATTACTTAGCGTGTTCTTCGATGTAAGATACAGCATCACCTACAGTACCAATCTTTTCAGCCTGGTCATCGGGAATAGAGATACCGAATTCCTTTTCGAATTCCATGATAAGTTCTACAGTGTCAAGAGAATCAGCTCCCAGGTCGTTAGTGAAGCTAGCTTCGTTAGTAACTTCTGATTCTTCTACGCCTAATTTATCGACGATAATCGCTTTCACTCTTGATGCAATTTCAGACATAACTTTAAGTTTTTAATTAATAATTAGTTTTATTTCTTTAAATTTGCGGTGCAAAGGAATGAATATTTATCATTCCTCGCAAATATTTGATGAATTAAATGCACCTTTTTGCACATTTTTCACGGTTTTGTGCAGTGATTGGAGGGATTATGGGAAAAAATATCGCAGTTTTAGCGTCGGGAAGTGGTACGAATGCCGAGAATATCATCCGTTATTTCCGGGAAAAAGGTTCGGCACGTGTGGCTCTGGTTTTGACTAACCGGCAGAATGCGTTCGTTTTAGAGCGTGCCAAGGGGCTGGGAGTGCCTTGTGCCTGGTTCGCCAAGAGCGATTGGGAAAGTGGAGAGCTTGTTTTGTCGACGCTTCGAGAGCATGATATTGATTTTGTGGTATTGGCAGGATTCCTGGCACGTGTGCCGGACAATATTCTGCATGCTTATCCCAATAAAATGATAAATATACATCCTTCGTTGCTGCCCAAGTTCGGTGGAAAGGGAATGTACGGCGACCGTGTGCACGAGGCAGTGATTGCTTCCGGCGAAAAGGAAAGCGGTATTACCATCCATTATACGAATGAGCATTATGACGAAGGCGGCATTATCTGCCAGCAGAAATGCCCCGTATTGCCGGGCGATACGCCGGAGGAGCTGGCGCAACGCATCCACCGGCTGGAGTATGAATACTATCCGAAGGTGATAGAGGAGTTGGTGGAAGGCCTCTCTCCCAGTTATTTATAGAATCGGTTAAGGGAGAGGATGGCCTCGTTCAGCTTACGGTTGTCTATCTTGTAGTTTTCCAGGGGATTCAATGCACTGTCGCTGATCTCCATATATCCGGAAGGGTGTTTTTCCAGAATAGTATGATTTTCTACGATAAAGGCATAATTGAGATTGTCGCCCACGATATGCCAGTTCCGTGGACAAGTATCGGTTATTAAATGCCCCATACTGTAATCGGAAGGCGGATTGGTTACACCCAGCACTTTATTCATTAGGGTTGGTGCAAAATCATAGTGCGTGGTACGGTGATGGTAGGTATGTGGCTGTTCTCCCGGTTCATATAATAGGAAGGGGATATGTGTTTGTACCGGTGAATAATTACTGCCGTGGCCCCAATAATTTTTGTGATTCTCATTGAATTCTTGTCCATGGTCTCCGGTAATGATGACCAGGGTATTGTCCAGCAGTTTCTTTTCCTCAAGTTTGTGGAGGACGCATCCCACCAGTGAGTCGGCTTCCGCCACGCAGTTGTAGTAGAGGTTCAGGAAAGGAGTAGGGTCTATGTCGTTGTTCAGTTTCATATAGTCGGCGAACTCCCAGGACGGTTGGAAACGATAAAGCTTGTCCTTCGGCACTTCATATCCGTGTGCCAAATCATAGAAGAGAAAGGAAAAGAAAGGTTTTGTACCGCTGCCCAGCGTATCGAGTGCTTGCAGATAATCTGCTGTAATACGGCAGTCGCGGTCATAAACGGTTTTTCCTTCGGTATGGGTACGCAAGTCGGGTACCTTTGAGAAAAGTATTTTGGCAAATGGCGGGTTGACGATTGTAGCACTGGGATAAATACCTATCTGATAATTCTGCTTCAATAGTTCTTCTATGAGCAGGGGCTGTATGCCCGACACCTCAAAATCAGTCCAGTAGATGGATGAGAGACTGAAGAAAAGCCCGAAGATACTTCCACGTGTGCCATTGCTGCTGCTTAGATGGGAGGTGAATCTGCTGCAACTGTCGGCAAAGTGGCTGATATGAGGTGTAATGTCCTGGTTAAAGGCGCGGTAGTTTCATGAGTCTATGGCTATCAGCACTACATTCTTGGGGTTGGAATGGACTTCGTATTTCAAAGAATCTATCGGATAGTTGAGGTCAGCAGACTGCTTTTTGTTGTTGAAGTTCATTTTAATGACATCCTTGGATGAGACCACTCCTAACTTCATCATCAGGCGAGTTGCCGTAAGCGGGAAGTAATAGGGCAGGCAGGGGGCGCTGCGAATCACTGAAGTCTTTTGCGCTACGGCGGCATAGGCATGATAAAAGTTAGAGAATAGTACAAACAAAATCAGAGTGGCAAGTACAGGACGGAAGCCACAGCGGTGAAAGCGGGTATAACAATGGCCTGCAAGTATTCTTAGCAAAGTATTGGCGGCAAATATACCCACTAATACTCCTGCAATCTTCAGATAAAGCCAGAAGCTGAATGTGAAAATCTCACTGTTGCCCTCTCCAACCAGGAGATTCAGTACAAAACCATTGATATGGAACTTGTAAAGACTGTACACACTGCCGTCTATGTAAGCAAGTATATTGAGTAATGATACAAGAATAATGTGTGTGATGGCGCCGGCTTGATGGCGCCGGACGGTAATGGCTACGATTAAGGATACGATATAAGGAATAAGTGCCCACAAGGCGGCATGTGAGCAAGCGGCCGTTATATAAAACATCCAGCCTCCCACGTCCATCATGGCGAGCCGGGGACTGTGAATCAGATAAAACAGAAACTGTATGGCAATCGTCAGAGTTGAAATTGCATAAAAAATAAATCCTTCACTGAGTGATTTCCCTAACTGTATTTTTTGCATTGATATTGTAATGTTTTGCCTATAGTTTCCTCTGATTCGGCATTGATAATAAAGGCGTGAGGAGCTTATATAGTGACGTCTTTTGTATTATCGGGCTGTATCTCTAAATGTATGTACTACTTTGGGATATAAGTGTAAGCTTCTTTTTCTCTTCGTAGCGGGTAGTCTCCCCGCAATTTTTCAAATTGTTCGGGATGTGTTTTCAGTGCTTCGCTGTCCCTTCTCGGGTCATACATTTGCAGATATGCTTCTGCCAGGCTGCCGGCGGTAATAATCGGGTTCCGGGGTTGGGGGGGAGCGATGCGGTAGTCGGCTTTGATGTGAAAGAAACGGCAAAGGGCATCCAGGGACATACGGGTGGCATTGGCTTTTCCGTCGGCTGAATAACCGGCTATATGGGGAGTTCCAAGGAACACTCTATTTAATAAGGTAAGATTGATATCAGGCTCATTCTCCCATACATCAATGATGGCATCGGAAATCAGTCCGTCTTCTAAGGCATTCAGGAGCGCATTGGTTTCAATCACCTCTCCACGTGAGGTATTGATAATGACGGGACAGCGTTTTAATGACCGGAAGAAAGTATGGTCTGCCAAATGGAATGTTTTGTATGACCCTTCCTTATATAAAGGTACGTGGAAGGTGAGGATATCACATTCTGCTGCGAGTGCTTGCAAGGAACTGAAATCGCTCTCTCCTTCCTTGTCTTGCCGGGGCAGGTCATTCTTCAGGACACGCATGCCTAGTTCTTGCCCTACTTGGGCTATTTTGCTACCCACATTGCCTACGCCGATGATGCCTAATGTCAATTCGGACAGTTGTACTCCTTTGAGTTGTTGCAATAATAGTAAGGCTGATTGCACGTATTGAGCTACGGATGCTGAATTGCATCCGGGGGCATTGGTCCAAGCGATGCCTGCTTCACGGCAATATTCCGTATCTATATGGTCGAAGCCTATGGTGGCGGTAGCAATGAAGCGGACTTTACTGCCTTCCAGCAATTCCTTGTTGCAGCGGGTGCGGGTACGTATAATCAGTGCATCGGCATCTTTTACCAACTCCGGAGTGAAGTCTCTGCCGGGAGTATAAATCACGCTGTCGGCTATTTTTTCGATGGCTTCTTTAATGAAAGGTATTTTGTTGTCAACAATGACTCTCATAATGCTGCTGTTCTTTTCGACGATTTTCCATCGTGCGAAGATACGACTAATCCGTCAAAGTGGCTAAGTAATGCCCGGAAAATAATTTGACTCTTTCCGTTTTTAAGTTTGCATTTCTGCCCTCACCGCTCTCACTCTTTTCTTCAACTTCCCTATTCATCGGCATTGCATGGGTGGGTGAGAGCAATCGAAAAGGGTGAGGGTAAATTTTGCTCTCACCCGTGTTTTCTTCCGTTCCGCATCCTTCTTTCTTCTGTTGCATCCTTTTCATTCTTTCGTTTTACTTTTGGATTCTTCAGCAGCCCACGTTAGTGAGCCGTGATGTTCACTTGAGTGAACTAAACAGCTCACTAGTGTGGTTGAATTGGTTCATAACAGTGGGCCGATGATGAATAAAGTAGTTTTCGGGAAGGAGATAAGGTGTTTGAAGGATAAAACAATGGGCCAGTACGGATTGAACAATGGGGATGTGCCCGATTCCGTACTTGGTTTTTGTAACAGACAGCAAGTGATTGCTCATCTCTATCTTATGTTTTATAGGTGAATTTGTGTTTTTGTCAAAAAAGGAAAGCGAAATAGACTGCTATATGAGGATTATCTTGTACATTTGCAGCTGAAACTTTTTAGAGATGAGAATAGGATACGACGGAAAACGGGCTGTGCAGAATTTTACGGGATTGGGCAATTACAGCCGGTATGTGGTGCAGTCATTGTCAGCCTTTGCTCCGGAAAACGAGTATTGGCTGTATGCTCCGGTACACCGTGAAAATCAGCAACTCTCGTCGATGGTGGCCGAAAGCCGGGGAACGGTATCGGTACATTATCCGTCTTATTGGCTCTGGAGAGGAATGACTTCGTTGTGGCGTGTGGGAGGCATACGCAGGACTTTGAAACGGGACAACATACAGCTGTTCCACGGACTGAGTAACGAACTTCCCTTGACCATCCATCGGGTACGGGAAGTAAAGAGTGTGGTGACTGTTCACGACCTTATTTTCCTGAGACTTTCACATTGTTTTTCGTTGGTCGACCGCTTGATTTATAACTACAAATGCCGCTATGCATGCAAGCATGCAGACCACATCATTGCCGTGAGTGAGTGTACCAAGCGTGACATCATACATTATTATGGAATTCCTGCGGATAAAATTTCCGTTATTTACCAAGGGTGTAGTTCTCTGTATGCCTGCCGTGTCGGTAAGGATAAGCGCAAGGAGGTGATGCGGAGTTATCGGTTGCCCGAACGCTATATCTTGTCGGTGGGCACCATTGAGGAGCGTAAAAATGCGCTGACCATTGTGAAGGCTTTGGAGTATCTGCCCGATGAACTGCATTTTGTTCTGGTAGGGAGACCCACAGCCTATATCCATCAGCTGAAAGAGTTTATGACAAAAGCCGGATTGCAAGACAGAGTACATTTTCTGCATGGTATCCCTTCGGACGATTTACCTGCCATTTATCAGTCGGCCGAGACTTTTGTATACCCATCCGTTTACGAAGGTTTTGGCATCCCTATTCTTGAGGCTTTGCATTCCGGCATTCCGGTGGTAGCAGCAACCGGCTCTTGTCTTGAAGAAGCGGGGGGGGAGCATTCATTGTATGTGCGTCCCTATGATGTGGAGGGATTGGCGGCAGCGATTGCCCGTACACAAGAGCCTTCTTTGCGTGCCACCATGATTGAGGAGGGGCTGAAGTGGGCACAGCGTTTCACGGAGGAGCAGATGGCGCGTGAGACGATGGAGTGTTATCGGAAAGTATTAACAAAAGAAACCTAAGATATGAATTATTTGGACCGCAATGAGTTTAACTACGCACCTTCGCAAGAGGTGGTGGAGGCTCTGAAGAATTTTGATATAAACAAACTCTGTTTCTATACCCGTATCTACGACGAAGGCAAGAAGAGCATTCTGTCCGTTTATCTGTCCGAGACTTACGGAATCGATGAGCCGCAGGTGCTGTTGGGTTATGGTGGAGAAGATATATTGAAACAAGCAGTCCACTATTTCCTGACCCAAGAGGATGGGAACAAGACGATGCTCATTCCTAAATTCTCGTGGTGGTACTATAAATCCATTGCTGATGAAGTGGACGGGCATACGTTGCAGTATCCATTGTATGAGGATGGCAATACCTTTAAATATGATTTCGCTGCCATGAAAGAGATGGTACAGCGTGAGAATCCCAAGGTCTTATTAATCGCTTCGCCCAATAATCCCACCGGTAACGGTCTGACCCCTGCAGAACTGGACGCTTTGTTGGCTGAGTTGCCCGTAACAACCATCGTTTTGGTGGACGAAGCCTATGCCTCTTTCGTATCTACTGATACGGACTATATTAAGATGCTGGTTGATAAATATCCCAACCTGATTATTTCACGCACGCTTTCCAAGTTCTACGGATTGCCCGGATTGCGCATGGGTTTTGGGTTTATGAGTAAGGAGTTGGCCAACTTTGGCAAATACAGCAACAAATATCTGGGTTATAACCGTATCTCTGAGGATATTGCTATTGCCGCACTGAAATCGGATGCGCATTACCGGAATATAGCACGGCTGATGAATGAGAGTCGCGCCTGCTTTGAAGCGGAGATAGGGACGTTGCCTGGTTTCAAGGTATATGAGTCGGTGGCGAACTTTGTCCTTATAAAATATCCGATTGTCTTGAAAGAACGCTTACAGAAAGCTTTTGCCGACGAGGATTATAAGGTGAAGTTCATGAATGAACCAGACATCAATACCCATTTGCGTATTACCTTGGGGCGTCCTGAACAGAACCGTATTGTCATTGACACCATTAAAAAAATTGCATTACAATGAAAGCGGTTATATTGGCTGCAGGGATAGCTTCGCGTTTGCGTCCGTTGACTGATACCACTCCAAAATGTCTGTTGAAAGTTGGAGAGCGTTGTTTGCTGCAAAGAGCCTTTGATGCATTGCTGCAGAATGGCTTTCGGGAGTTTGTCATTGTCACCGGTTATAGACAGCAGCAGATTGTGAACTTTCTGGAAGCTCATTATCCGGCATTGGAGGTTACGTTTATCTATAATGAGAAATATGCTTCTACCAATAATATCTACTCTTTATGGCTTACACGGCCTTATGTAGATAAAGAGGACATTCTGTTGCTGGACAGCGATATCCTTTTTGACCCGCAGATTGTAGCCAAGTTGCTTGGATATGGTCAAGCGGATGCGTTGGCTCTGAACCATCATACATTGGGGGAAGAGGAAATCAAGGTAATAGCGGACAATGATGGCAAGGTGTTGGAAATCAGTAAGACGTGCTCCATATCCCGAGCTATTGGCGAGTCTATTGGCATCGAGAAGATGTCTGCCGCTTATACAGAAGCGCTTTTCCGGGAATTGGAGGTTATGATTACCAAAGAAGGTTTGGATAATATCTTCTATGAACGTGCTTTTGAGCGTCTCATACCACAAGGACACTCTTTCTATGCGCTTGACACTACCGAATATTTTTCTGTGGAGCTTGATACGGTGAATGACTTTGAACAAGCACAGCGGTTGATTCCTTCACAACTTTATTAATTAATGGGCTGATTTTTATGGCAGATTATGATATACGTCCTTTGCAGCTTCGTATTTTGAAGATATTGCTTGCTGTGGATAAAGTTTGTAAAGAACATGGTTTGCGCTATTATATAATGGCCGGTACTATGCTTGGTGCAGTCCGTCATAAGGGATTTATCCCTTGGGACGATGATTTGGATATCGGTATGCCGAGGGCTGATTATGATTTGTTGATGTCTCATTCCAAGGAATGGCTTCCCAAGCCTTATGAGGCTGTCTGCGCAGAAAATGATCCGAATTATCCATTACCTTTTGCCAAGATACAAGATGCGGATACGACTCTTATCGAGCGTATGCATTTGAAATACTTGGGAGGTATCTACTTGGACGTATTTCCATTGGACGGTGTACCGCAAAGCAACCTGAAACAGAGGATTCATTTTGCTCGGTATGAATTTTACAAGCGGGTGCTCTATTTTATCTACCGCGACCCTTATAAACATGGAAAAGGTCCCGGCTCATGGTTGCCGCTGCTGTGCCGGAGACTTTTTACTACTGCCGGCGTACAGAGGAGTATCAGAAATGTGATGACCACCTATGACTTTGACAAGTCTTCTTTAGTCTGTGATTATGACGACGGTATGCGCGGTATTATGCCCAAGGCAGAGCTGGGAGCTCCGACTCCCGTTTCGTTTGAGGGCGAAACAGTGTGGGGAGTACAAGATTATGACGCCTATCTGACCCGAAAATATGGAGACTACATGGTTATACCGAAACAAAGCGGGCAGAGACAGCATAATTTCCACTATTTGGATTTGGATAAGCCCTATTCTTCACAAGAAAGTTCCAATTCTATTTTATAATTTTGCTCTTTTAGGGAAATGTTAGACAAATGTTTTTTTCCAAAATTTCCATAAGGGACCGAAATCTTTGGTTAATAAATAAAATATGGCTTTTAGGCGGCCGCGTATTAGGCTTATTTTGAATCTATTTCCTGTTTTGAAAGTTCCTATCTTTTGGGATTTGAAATCTTTTCCTTTGTAAGTGAAAACTTTGCGGAATGTGGATGAAGTCATGCCCCATTTTAATAGAAATTGCATTTGACCACAATTCTTGCGTATGCGGGTAGTTGATTTTGTTTCAAAATGATAGATGCGACTGGCTTGTAGCCCTTTCATGAATCTGACTCCACACATATATAATTTTGCGGTGAAATCTGGGTCGCTGTACATTCCGGGTGAGTATTCTATACTATAACCGCCTACTAAATCCCAAATGTCCCGGTGTACGATATTGGGAGGAATGGTAGCTCCCATCCAGTCGTTTATTTTGTAGTTCATGTATTCTTTCAGTAATTTATCTTCTTGAAAAGTTTCGATACTGTCTCCATAATTGGCTAAGATGGTTGATGCGCTTTGTGTATGTGGTTGTATTGATGTAGCTGAAAGAAAGAAATAATTGTCAGACAGTTTTTCTATTTCGTCATAGAGAACCTTGTCCCAAAAAGGGAGTACATACATATCATCATTCAAAAATAGAATATAATCAGTTTTGACTTTAGTGCGCATCATATTCATAGCAAAACATACTCCGATATTCTGCTCAGAATGTGTGTAATCAATACCTGCTTTTTTTATCCACTCTAAGGTTCCGTCACTTCCATCGTTTACGTGTACAATGATTTGGTGATTGTAGTAAGAGTTTCTTTGGATACTTTGTATGCATAGTTTTAGGAAAGCAAGGTTATTCCATGTAGGTATAATGATTGAAAATAATCTGTTTTGAGATTTTATAGCTGTCATCTTTTGCTAATTGAGAAAATAAGTACAAAGATATTTATATAAATGGAGTTTTTGATTATAATTACTTGAAAACATTTATATTTTATAATATGCAAAAACAATATTGGTGTGAAATATACTGTTTTATGAGTGATATATAATACCTCTAGATTTCTTGTAGACAATAGTTTGGACTTGGATTGAATTTTTATGTTTGTGTTTTGTGTAGGCTGATGTTCTATATTGTATGATTAGCCTATATCGCTATTTGCGAAACTTGAATTAAGTTATTACTTTTGTGCCGAATCAGCAATTCTAATAAATTTGTTATGACCAAATTCTTAATTATCCGTTTCAGTTCGATAGGGGATATTATCCAGTGTATGGGAATTATCGGTGGAATACGTGAACGGTTTGCAGATGTGGAAATTCATTGGATTACCCGGAAAGATATGGTGGGGACCTTGTCGATGGATGGCAGGATTGATAAAATCTGGGCGTTTGACAAGGAGACCGGACTTGCCGGGTTGTTGAAAATGGCGGCTGATTTGAGAAAAGAGCATTTCGACTACATTTATGACGCTCATAGTAATATCCGTTCCAACATATTGAAGCTGATAGTGTCTCCATTGCCTTTTGTGAAACCTTACGTTGCTCTGCGGAGCAAAGAGAGAGGCAAACGCTTTTTGTTGTTCAAACTGGGAATCAACCATTTCGACAAGCCTTTCAGGGGGATGGTGTCTTTTCAGAAACCATTGAAGAAATGGGGAATTACGCATTTTCCGGACAACTATCACGACTGGCATTTCCCGGATGAAATACGTAGCAAGTATGAGAACTTTGTAACCAAAGATATGATTACGCTGGTGCCGTCTGCCAACTGGGAAATGAAACGCTGGCCCGTTTCCTATTGGAAAGAATTGGTTGCCCTTCTTCCTGAGTATAGATTTGTTATTCTGGCTGGTCCGAAGGATACTTTCTGTGAGGAAATCAGAAGTGCTGCACCGGAACGGGTAGTTAACCTTGCGGGACAAACCTCATTGATGGAGTCTTCTTACATAGTGTTGCGTTCCAATCTGGTAATCAGCGCTGATACGGGTTTTATGCATGCCGCTGATTTGTTCCGTGTTCCTGCTTTTGCCTTGATGGGACCTACGGCCTTCGGTTTCCCTACGGGACCTACGGTGGAAATACTCGAAACAGCCCTGCCTTGCCGTCCGTGCACCAAAGACGGACGGGGTAAATGCAAGCTGGCTGTTTATCAGAAGTGTATGGTGGATATTACCCCCCAACAAGTCGCTGAAAAGATTATTGCTTCTCTTGGTTGATGGCGCCTATAGTCTTTGTAGTGGAATAACCGTCTACGAAAGGGATAGTTACTGTTTCTTGGGCGTACTCCCTGCCTACAATGTTTTCTATGGCATAGTCGCCACCTTTTACCAACACGTCCGGTGCAACTGTCTTGATGAGATTCAGAGGGGTATCTTCCGTAAAAATCACTACGTAGTCCACTGCTTCCAAGGCTGCCAGGACTGTGGAGCGGGCGCTTTCATCATTGATGGGGCGCGATTCCCCTTTCAGACGTTTTACTGAGCTGTCCGAATTCAATCCTACGATAAGTACGTCCCCCAGTCTTTTGGCCTTTTCCAGATAGCACACGTGTCCTTTGTGCAGAATGTCGAAGCAGCCGTTTGTGAATATGATTTTGCGCTCCTGCGCACGCAGTTGTTTTATAGTATCTGCAAGTTGGGAAATAGGAATAAGTTTGCTGGCCGGTTTCCCGATTTGTAACTCGTCCTGCAACTCTTTGAACAGAATGGGACTGGTGCCTATTTTCCCGACTACAATGCCGGCCGCTTTATTGGCAAGATAAATGGCATCTGCAATAGGGATACCGGCTGCCAGCGCAGCTGCTAAAGTTGCCACGACAGTATCGCCTGCACCTGAAACGTCATATACTTCCCTTGCTTCGGTAGGAATGTCCTGCGAGGCATCGGGAGCTATGTATGACATGCCTTTTTCGGAACGTGTCACTAATAGAGAAGTAAGGTTATACTCCTTCAGTATCCGGTCTGCTGCGCTATGGATTTCTTTATCCTCATTTCTCACATCCACTCCCGAAACAGCCGAAAGCTCTTTCAGGTTGGGGGTGATGATGGTTGCGGAACGGTATTTCTCCCAATTTGTCCCTTTGGGGTCTATAATGACCTTCTTCCCTTGCCCGGCAGAGGCGGATATAACCTGCTGGCATACTGTATCATTGCATACTCCCTTGCCATAATCCGAAATCACGACAATGTCCACTTCGGGGAGTGCACGCTTCACGGCATCCAGCAGTTTCTGCTCAATCTCTTCGTTCAGGCATTCATTTTCTGTTTCAAAGTCCAGCCGTACTACTTGCTGGCTGTTGCCTATTACGCGGGTTTTGGTGATGGTTGGGTGTTCTGTATGAAACAGTTCGTTTCTGATACCCAAATCAGCGAACATCTCCTGCATTGTGTTTCCGTTGTGGTCGTTGCCAAGCAGGCTGACGACATACGGCGAGCAACCCAGTCCCAACAGATTTCTTGCAACATTGGCCGCTCCTCCCAATACATTGTAGGTACGGGTGACACGGACCACTGGTACGGGGGCTTCGGGAGAAATCCTTTTCACGTCCCCTATATGGTAAGTATCCAGCATCACGTCTCCGATAACGAGTACCTTCTTTCCCTTTATACTGTTTAATTCTGTATTCATAATAGGTTGTTTTTTAATTGGTTGGCCCAATATAGAAGTGAATGCTCAGAGGTGACCCGGAAGGACTTGACACCACTTCTTTCGCCGCATTCCGTATCCGATTTCTTATCTCCGAACATATAGGATTGGGATGGGTCGATTTCATATTTCTTCATCGCTTCCGTCACCATGAAAGGAGAAGGCTTACGGCATTCGCAATGTTCTTCCGGAGCGTGAGGGCAAGTATAGAAATCGTTCAGTATAACTCCATGTTTTTCCAGCTCTTGGGCGAGTGCCCGGTTGAACTGTTCGGCGTCCTCCAGCGTAAAGTAGCCACGTCCAATACCGGATTGGTTCGTGATGACAATCAGCAGATAACCCAATTCCTGAAAAATACGGAGTGCTTCGGCTACACCGGGCAATAATTCAAGCTCTTGGGTCTTATAAACGTAGCCGAAATCAACATTGATGGTACCGTCCCGATCAAGGAAAATCGCTTTATTCATGGGAGAACAGTTTATTGTCAACGATGCCGCACAAGATATGTCCGATGGTAATGTGCACTTCTTGAATCCTGGCAGATTCGGCGTGCTGTATAATCAGCGGGTAATTGCAAAGTTCCTTGCACCTTCCTCCATCCCTTCCCAGGAGCCCTATGGTGGTGATGCCCATAGATTGTGCCTTCTGCAAGGCATGCTCTACGTTGGGAGAGTTGCCGCTGGTAGAAAGGCCTATCAGAATATCACCTTTCGTTCCCAAGGCTGCTGTCTGCCGTTCGAAGACGCGGTCGAAGCCATAATCATTGCTGACTGCGGTCAGGATGGAAGTGTCGGTTGTCATGGCGATGGCGGGCAGGCCTTCCCGTTCGGTCACGAAACGTCCGACGAGTTCGGCGGCGATATGCTGGGCATCGGCTGCACTGCCGCCGTTACCGCAAAGCAAGACTTTGTGCCCTTGTCGAAGGGCTTGTACTATCAGATTGCCGACAGTTTCGATGTCGGCAAGCATTTGCCGGTTGTTCAGGATATTTTCTTTGAGCCTGATACCTTCTTGGATGGACTGGGTGATATAATCTTGCATAATTTTCTAATCTCGTTGGTACAAAGATACGACATTTCAGAAATGAAGCTTGCTTTTGACGAAATTTTTAAATTGTCTTTGCTTTCTCCATTTCAGTCTGCTGAAGAGAGTGAAGAATATGCATTCTTCAATATCGAATCCTCTTTGCTCGGCATATAGAGGTATTATTTTCATGAAGTCATCGGCGGGAATACCCAGTTGGCTGAAGGCATTCATGGACATTCTGATACCGGGCACTTTACCGAGCTTCAGGCGGTTGATGTCAATGAGGGCGAAGTGATATTTGCCGTTTGTCTTCCGGTAAAATATATTCTTGGGATTATAGTCCAGTGGCAAGACCTTGTTCAGATGTAATTGGAGAGTGAAGTCTACGAGGTCATGTCTTAGCCGTTTTTTCTCTTCTTCCTCCATTTCCGTACCGAACATATCCGTAACAAGCGGGTAGGGGAGGTATTCGGAAATAAAGTATCCGGTGTGGAAGAAACCATTCTTTTTGATTTCTATATAAGCTACCGGAGGGGCGGTCTCTATTCCCCGTTGCAGAAAAAGTTCTGCATATTCAAAGGCGCGCTGCGCTTTGCTTTTGCGGAACCAAGTGTAAATGAGGCAGTTTATGAGGGCAGGTCTTTTGTATTTCTTGATTACGAAGTCCTTATCTCCGAACCGCACTCTTTCGACTGTGTTCCTTCGGTTACAATAAACCTCTTCCCGTTCATATTCTTCCGATGGGATGGCTCGGATATAACTCTCGTAGGCGGCATAGTGCGGATGAATATGTACCTTCATTGCTTTTATTTACATTTTACTTCTTTTGAACGGTGCAAAGATAGTGCAAACCGAAAGCAGAACAAAATGAACTTGTTCATTTTTTATTTTGAGGTGCCGCCTATCTTCGCTTTTGAGCAAAGATAATCAAAATGTATCATCTGGTCGGAAATATCGTATGCTTTTTTAGCGAACTCGGCTTCTGCCGGGGTGGGCTCTTCACCTACCACCTCCATTTGGGGGCTGATGGCGAATCCTTTCTTGCATGGGTCGAGGATGCTTTGGCCCAATCCGCTCCAGTAGTAATCATCCAGTTGGAGCAGGTTCAGTAAGGTGGGGTACATATCGATTTGTCCCATCACTTTATCATAACGCATGCCTACCGGAGAGTTTACTATGATGAAAGGGGTGAATGTCTTGTCGGATACGATACCCTTGCCACCGGGGGCGTTACACAATTCTTCACGGTAGGTAGCCAGTCCTTCGTGGTCACCGGTGATGACGATAAGGGTCTCGTCGTATTGTGGGAGTGTTTTCAGGTACTCCACGAATTTTCCTATCGCCTTGTCCGTATAGCGTGCAGTGGTCATGTAGTCATTCATTTTCTGTGGAATGGCCGGAGAGAAATGAATCTCTTTCAATTCTTCAGGCAATTTGAAGGGAGCATGGCCGGAGTAGGTCACCAGCTGCATGTAAACATTCTCCCCCTTCTTCCAGATTTCCCCCTTCTCTATTTTTTGGCTGCATTGCGCCAGGAAGGAGCCGTCTCCGGTACGTTTGTGCGTGCCAAAGGCCTCTGTCAGTTCAAAGTCATGATAAGCAATGATGGTGTCGGTCCCGAAACTGTAGGCTATGACGCCTTGGTTCCAGGTCGATACTTTATCAATGGTCAGGAGGTAGTTGCGCGAGTTCTTCTGCTGATGCATGGCTTTTTGCAGGGTTCCGTAGGTGTGGTCAGGATATTGGCTGCTGTATGTGCCGCTGTTGATAGGCAGCATACCGGCGCAAAGCAACAGCTGTGCATCAATGGAACGTCCTCCTTTCACTTGCGTCAGTACGTGGGGAGCGTATAAGGTGGTGGAGTCTTGCAGCAGTTTGTTGAGATATGGAGTAATCTCTTGCCTTTCCACTTCCCTTTCGAGTACCCAGCTTTCCAAAGATTCTGCCAGGATGACGATGCAGTTGTTGCGGATTCCGATACGTCCGGCCAAAGGGTGATGTCCGGGTTTCTGGCTCAGCCACTCCTTTATCTCTTGCTGTATCTGTGGGGTGGCCTCCTGCTTCTGGTTGATGAGGTCATAGCATAGGCTTCCGAAGACGGTATACATGGAAGTGGTGCTTGCACACAGATAGGCTTTCTGGCGGACGGTGTTGTATGCTTCCTTGAATCCTCCTTTGGCCAGGGTGGTGATGGCAAACAGCAGGATACCGATTCCCAAAGCTCCTCCGTAATACTTGTATGATGTTCTTCCGGCGGTATTTCTTTTGTAATGCCAATAAAGGGGGATACTGGCAATGGTAGATAGAGGGAAGAAGATGTCGTACCAGCGGAAGGAGTCGTAAACGCTTCCGGTGAAATCGGCGAGGTTTCCAGAAAGTCCATAGCTGTTAAGTGGGATGGCAGTATAGTAGGTGCGGAAATACATCAGGTTGACAATCAGTAGTATATCCAGCAAAAGCATGATGACTATCTCTGTTTTCCAGAGCCGGAAGAACTTATAGGGGACGAGAAGTACGAGGGTGGCTATTATTTTGGTTGCATAAAATTCGATGGTAGAGAATGAAGCGAATGTGGTGGGTATGCTCCAGATGAAATCGAATAGCAGGAATTTGAAAAAAATGGTGATTCCGAACAAAAGAGTCACTTTATCTGTTGCCCCTTGTTGGCTGTTGGAGCAATGAAAAAGATTTCTTCTCATAAAATAGTATTTTTAAAATATTGGGGTGCAAAGATAGATATTTTAGAGAAGAAAAAGCTTCATAAACAGCAACTTTTGGAGAAAAGTTGATAAAAGTCAATTTTTTTTTCTGGATTGATGCAGTATATGCAGAATTCTTGTATTTACTTTGCAGACGTTTAAAGCAAAGAAAGCAAAACTGTTACAAACTAAGGGCTGGATTTTATTGTTCTATTGGTAATTTGAGGTGACGATTGTGTCGTTGCCGTGATATTTTGAGTGTATGAAGAAGCATTATTTATTTTTCGTTTCGGTAGCCTATTCCTATCCTATACTTCGCCCGCTTCAGGACGAAATCAGGCGTAGAGGAGACGATGTTGCATGGTTTATCGAGCCAGACTGCCCGGTTCTGTTGGCCCAGGATGAGAGGTGGCTTCAATCCGTCCAGGAAGTGATGGATTATCAGCCTATTGCTGTTTTTGCACCGGGTAATTATATTTATGATTTCTTCCCGGGAGTGAAAGTTTCCCTTTTCCATGGCTACCCCATCAATAAGCGTGGCGATGAAAAGGATGACCATTTTTCTGTTCGCGGATGGTTCGATGTCTATTGCACACAAGGAGAAACGAGCACTCTTCCTTTCAAGGAGCTTGAGAGGAAATACGGCTTCTTCAAGGTATACGAAACGGGCTGGTGCAAGGCGGATACTTTCGTGAAAGAACGTGCGCACACTCCTCATAATGCACGTCCGGTAGTCTTGTACTCTTCTACATTTACAAAGAATATAACTTCCGCCCCTCATCTGTTTGATACCATCAAGAGACTGGTGCACGAGAAGGATTGGGATTGGATTATTTCGTTCCATCCGAAATTCTCGGATATGGAAGTCCTCAAGAAATACAAGGAACTGGCTGCATCCTGTCCCAACATTACTTTCCACGAGAGCGGACTTGTCGATGCCAAGCTGCTGAACAGTGCGGATGTGCTGTTGTCCGATGCTTCGTCTGTGATTGTTGAGGCAATGATGTTGGACAAACCGGTTGTGACCTATTGCAACACCATGCCAGGAGCTCATTTGCTGAATGTCACTGAGACGGATGCTGTAGAGGGAGCGATAGAAAAGGCCATTTCCCGTCCGGCGGAACTGATGGAACGGATGCGTGCTTATGTGCACAAGCATGAAGCCCATCTGGACGGTGAGTCCTCTTCACGGGTACTGGATGCCGTAAACAACTACATCTGGTATTTTCAAGGTAAGACCAGAACCAAGCCCTGGAATCTGGTACGTAAGTTTAAATTGCGATGGCGGGTGGGTTATCCGTTGATGGCCACTTTGCGGTTATGGTAACTGTTGCGGCTTATGAAGAACACTGAAGCATTACCTCTTATAAGTATTATTGTACCGGTCTATAATGTAAAGGATTATCTGGAGAAATGCCTGCAATCCATTTGCGTGCAGACTTATAAGAATCTGGAAATAATATTGATTGACGACGGCTCTTCCGATGGTTCGGGAGAGCTTTGTGATTTATTTGCCCAAAGGGATGGACGGATAAAGGTTATCCACCAGACGAATGCAGGTCAGAGTGCAGCTAGGAATAGAGGTTTGGCGGTAGCTCAAGGTGAATTCCTTGGTTTCGTGGATAGCGACGACTGGATTGAACCGGATATGTACGAATTCTTGTATCACTTGCTGAAAGAGAATGGAGCGGATATATCCATTTGCTCGCATTATCGGGATAAAGGAAAGAAGAGTGTGGCGAAGTATTCTTCGGGAGAGCAGTTTGTGTTTACTCGTGATGAGGGTATTCGCGCTCTGGTTGTAGATAGACGTATAAGGAATTATGTTTGGGATAAATTGTACAAACGCCGTTTATTCTCGGGTATTACATTCCCACTCAACCGTATTTTTGAAGATATAGCAATTTCTTATCGAATCTTTTATAAAGCAGAGAAAATTGTAGTACGAGAGTTTCCAAAGTATCATTATGTCATTCGAGATGGAAGTGCGATGCAAAGCAAATATGACCCATTAAAAGAGCATAATTTATTTTTGAGTGTTTATGAACAAGTATATTTTGTTCTTGAAAAAGGAATTTGGGATCAAGCTCCTATTTATGTTTTGCGCCGTGGTATTCGTTTGATAGACCATATGTCAATGCTTCGACCGTCTTCTTCTACGGAGGGAGTAATCAAAGATGTGCTGGCTAAGATGCATGAATTTGACGATGTCAGCTGTTGTCAGCTGGGACTTTCTCTATCGTTGAAGCGTTATTTTATTTTTCATTACATGTCAGCATATCGAAAGACGTATCGTTTTGTCAGGCTGATATTGAAATCAAAACGACACAAATTCTAAAGTCATTTTATAGATATTGTCCGTTTGTGTTTTAAATGTATATTTGTTAGTGTCACATACCATACTTTTCTTATGTAGTATCGTATAGATTCTTGCCAGATTATTACATTCCATTGATACTGGCGTGCCAAAGCAAGATATTGATTTCGATATGGGCTGTCACAGCTATGTAGCCATGGTTTACGTTTACCGGTGAAGTGAATGATAGCTGGATGGTCAATGGCTGTATGGAGGTCGGCTATTCTTCTTGGTTGGATTAGAGGTTTGGTAAAAAGAAAAAAATCCATAATGTTCCATCGGATAGGTAAAAATATACGTTGTTGATATAATAATGCATTTAACACATCCTGGTCATGAAGCCTGATAATATTATAATTATTTGCTATAAACTTTTTACAATGCTCCAACAACTTCTTTTCTCGCCATTTTTTTAGATTTATAAGCATAACTCCCGAGTTGAAATAAGAATATTCCACCGGATATCCCAAGGAAGAAGGAGAGTTCGTGTCAAAAGGTGGCCTCTCTTCTACAGCGGCCAATGCCATGTTATCAATGTTGGTTTCCCATAATTCTTTGATGGAGCTTACTACCATAAGGTCACAATCCAAGTATAGGACTTTATCAATCGTATTAGGTAGAAGCTCACCCATGAAAAGCCGTAAGTAGGCTGCAAGGCTCAAATGGTCTTTAGATTTTATGGGAAAGTCTTTGATAGATGAGAAATCTACATCATAGAAGCGGATTTCCGTATTGAACTTTTGGCAAAATTCACTTAACCGCTTTTTTTGACTGAGAGTTACATTGCTATTAATAGCATGTATTTTGAATGCTTCTTGCGGATTATGAACAAATAAACTACTCAACATTACTCCGCAATACTCTACATAATTTTCATCTATGTTGCATACTATATCAATCATTTTTCTTACCAATGTATTCTATGCTATCTGTTAGTCTTTTTAATATCAGTTCCCAGTTATAGTTCTTTTGTACATATTGGACTCCCTTCTCTCCCATTTCAATTCTAAGTTTTTCGGAAGAATCTATTTTATGGAGCTTCTTTATGAAATCTTGTTTGTTGAAGTAGGCAAGGGCAGCATGTTTGCTTTTTCTGCAATGTTCTTTTAGTACATTGCATAAGCCGTTGACAAGCATGGCTTTCTTTTGGCTCATTGCTTCGAGCAGGATGAGTGACAAGCTTTCATATTTAGACGGATTTATGATGATTTTAGCGTGTTGTATGATTGTGGTCTTTTCATGTTCGTCAACAAAACCGGTATAAATGATGTCCGGATGTTGAAAGGTATCTGTGAACAGTCCGCCTACCATAACCAACTTTAACTGGGAATTCTTGTATGTTTCTTTATAAGTCACAAAATAGTCGAATATATGATGTAGTTTGTTGCGGTCTACCCTTCCTACATATAACAGGTATTCGGGAGGAAGCTGGTATTTTGCAGAAGTGGCTGTCCAGTCTGCCGGAGAAGCCATTTCTATTCCTACACTGATGATTCCATGATGTGACATCCGTGGACCAAATATTCGTTTCCCAAGTTTTTCTTCTGCTCGGGTGTTGAAACCGATATAGGCCACTTTGGTGAATACTTGGGTTAGGATGGAACGGAATGATACACTGTGATAGTGCATGGTAGGGATGACAATTGTCTTCTCTGGTGCATACAGTGCGGTATAGTACATTTGAGGATAATCCAGCGAAATGGGTATAAATGCTTTATATTCTTTTTTGTGCTCTTTGATGAATGAAAATAGAGAAGATGAATAAAAAACATTGCTGTTGAGTGCATTTATTTCGTATTTTCTTCGAAATGTCCAGATAGGACAAAAAAGGGATACTAATGCCAGAAGGTGGGATTGGTACAAGAACTTTCTTAACTTTCGAGCACGTTTTGCTCCTCTCATGTATGAGTATATTTTTTCTTTATGAATAGGGTCGGCTTTAAATCTACGGACAAGAACTCCATTGATATTTTCTTCTCCTTCAGGAAATTCGTTATCTCCGGTGACATAGTTTTTTACGCATGTAGTCAACACTTCAACTTGGTATTGGTTTATTAGCCTTTCAGCAAGCATCTTACAATGGAATTCAGCTCCTCCATTGATATCCTTTCCATATCTTACAACAACAAATGCTATCTTTTCCATATTTAATTTTTTTGAGTAAGGGGTAAGACAATGTTCTTTGATATACATAAAATACTTTTTATGCTTTCTGCTTTTGCGCAGTGTAATCATGATGTATACTTTGCATCGTAAATAAAGAAATATGTTCCATTTGGCTTGTCTTATCTTTCTGAGTGCTTTGTATAGCTCTTTTCGTGGATAACTGTCAGCTAAGGTCAAAATGTCAGATATAATGAGCTTTAATCGTTCTTCCAAATTAAATGGGCAAGTTTCATTATGTTGCGCATAATATGTTTCCATCCAATTGAAAAAGTCTATTGTGGCATAGACTCTTCTGGGCTGTAGGGCATTGTTGTGATTTGAAGAAATATTTATGCCGCTATCCCTCCAAAGCACTTTGGCATTAGGAATAGTACGGATGCCTTTATCTTTTGCGCTAACCATAACAGTGGCATTATCTGAACGATAGGCCAGATCAAAATTGATAAAACCACCTGATTCTTGGAAGTGTCGGGTCCTAAAAATGAATTCAGGCATGCGGGCATCTATTTGGTAAGTGTACAGCAAACGCAAGTATTCATCTATAGACAGCACGCTAGGATAATTGTTGCATGATTTTATAACGGTGTCATTACCGTCTATAATGTCAATGTCAAAATGAAACACATCGAAGTTCTTATCTTGTTGATAAGTCTTACGAAACTGTTCAATACATGTAGGCTCCATTATATCGTCGTCAGAAAATAAACAGAAGAACTCTTCTCCTCGTATCATATCAAGACAACGATTCCATTGCTGCACCAAATTCTGACTGCCTAAATTATTTGTAAAACGTTTATAAGTAATGTCTAATTGTCCGGAATATTTGGATATTATGTTCCCTAAATCATAAGGGCTATTGTCATCTCCGATATAAATAGAAAACTCTTTGTCTGTTTGTTGGGATAAAGAGTCTAAAGTTCTGTCCAAATATGCAGCTTTGTAGGCAGGGATGATAATAGCTAATTTTGTCAGCATAAATCAAGTCTGTTTTTGGTGAGCAAATGATTAATAATGCGTTTGCAAAGATATGATAATAAGCGGAGTGCTCCAAATGTTTTAGTTGTTAGTTTCAAATAAGGATAAGGTCTACTTCTTTGAATGTAATATACTTGAGTTTGATGGGTATTTCACTTAGTATAGAATAGTTAAATGTCCATAAGCTTTTTGTGATGAATAGGGTATTATAAAGAGGAAATACAGATTACATAAATCTTTTGTTTTTGATTGGTGTAATCTGTATTTTTTAAGAATAGATGGAAAGTGCTGGAGATTGTTTAGAAGAAATACCCCACGGAGAGCATCAAGTTGCGGTTTTTGTTTCCGCTATCTTCTATATTGTCCAGTAATCCCCAGTCATATCCGATAGAGACTTGATATTTTTGAAAGAATTCGACTCCTGCTTTGAGTCCGAGACCAAAGTCGAAACGTTTCATGGCATTGCTTCCGAATACTTTGGCAGAATCATGAATGCTTGTCAATCCTTCCACTTCATCAATCAAATATCCCGTTGCCTTCATTTTACCGAAGAGACCTACTGCAAAGTAAGGACCGAAATTGCCAAAGATGGCAAAGTTGTCATTGATGGCGTATTTGTAGCCCATGTGTATAGGTATTTCTAAATAGTAGGGATTGAATTTCAGAGATGCATCATTCCCATTTATTTGCGCACCTTTTAAAGAGAGTAATGCAGCCATGTCAAGATAAACACCTTGGGCTATCTGAGGTAATTCTTTTTCAGCCTTGATGCCGACATGGAAACCCACCTTGCTGTCAAGACCGTCAGTAGAAAATTTACTGGAATTCATACCTGCCATCGCTCCCCATTTGAGTCCTTCTTGCGCATGAGTCCCCATAATACAAGCTATAGACAAAACAAATAATACTAAAATCTTTTTCATTATAATATGTTTTTAGGTTATTGATGTCGCAAAAGTATGACTTCATTTAAAGAAGAGGTGTATAAAAAGTGTATAATCCCAGCTGTATAATGTTTTATATGTGTATAAATGTAGTGAATTTACCTTTGGCAGAGTCTGTTTAGAGTTTCTTTCAATGAGGTTTCTTTGCGTGATAATCCCATCTTTTGTTCTAGAATTCGGTTTGCCTTTTTGTAGATGGTGTCCCGCGTGCAATTCAGTAAGTAGGCTAAATGCATAATAGGGAAATTGGTCAGGTATAAGCAGCAGAGATGAATTTCTTCTGGTGTCAGGTGGTATTCAGATTGTAAGTATAGGGTGATGTTGCTTTGGCAACGGTCGGTCTCTGCAATCAGTTGTAGCCAATCTTCGTCCTCCATTGTTTCTTCGGACTTATCGTGCTCCTTGCAGGAAAGAATGATGCGTCTCATCTTGTTGTGGATATCCGAATGGTTGAAGCTTTCTTTTAATAAGCAGTTTCTTTCGATATTCAACTTGTGCAATTCGCCGCATAGTTTCTGCTGCTGTTCTTTGTTGTTATGGTATTTCTCTATTTTATTTTGCAGAAATGTTATTTTTTCCTCTTTGCTTTGGAGTTCTAGCCTGAGTATTCTGTATTGTTCTTGTATGGCAACTTGCTCAGTGGCTAATTTATTCTTATCCTTTTGAAGTTGTTTAGCACGGTTGCGGTATCTTTCTAAAGAGAAGAAGGTGACGATGATGATAATTCCAACCGAAACAAGGAAAATGTAGGTGTGCTTGTTGATGGAAGAATCATATTTTTCTTTTTGTTGTATAATTTGCTGTTTGTTTTCTGCATCAATAATTTCGTAAGGGTAGCGGCTGTTCTGTATACTGTCCAAATAGGCAGAGTAGTTACGCTCCATTTCTAAGGAGGTGGCTAAATCTCCTTGTTCTTTGGCTATGTTGGCCAGATACATATATATACCAGCCTTAATAGCAACATTCTTTGTGGGGAGAGCTTTTTGTAGATAGTAGCGAGCGGAGTCGTATTGTGATATTTGATAATATGCGCTTCCAAGCTGGTCGTAAGCTTCGTAGCATGTTGTGCGGTTCTTTTGTATGCTAAGATTCCGTTTGGCAAATTCTATCGACTTTTCTCCATTTTCCATCCAATTGTACAATAGACCCAGTGCTGAGAATATCTCTCCTCTTAATTGCATGTTTGATAGCTTTTCAGCAATGCCAAGTGCCTCCAGTATCATTCTTTCGGCTTCGGGATAGAATTCTTCTCCTTTTTCCATACAGATGAGTCCTCGTCGTGACAGAACTTCTGCTTGAAGAACAGAGTCCTTTAGCTGAATACCTATTTGTTGTGCCAATTGATAGCTGGAATCGGCTTGTGTATTTAGGTTTTGTGAATAGTATAGATAACCTATATTCAGGTAGATAAGACTTAACAGACGTTTCTCTCCTGCTTCTTCAGCCAAAGGTTGAGCTATAAGGTACTGGGTCATGGCTTCTTTTTTCTTTCGTGAATCCCGGTAGACGCAGCCGGAATAGTAATGGGCCCTTGCCCGCTTTTCTATGTCGTTTGTGCCGTTGTAGTAGGTCAGGGCCGATTGTATCAGGGAATCATTGGTTTGGATAATGTAGTTCTTATCTCTTGCTTCTGTCATTAATAGGCCATAATAAGCACTGTCAGCTTGGGTCTGCAGGCTGTTTGTCGGGAATGCTTCGAGCATAGATAGGGCAGTGTCCGGTTGCTGAACGATGAGCGAGTCAATTGCAATCAGGTACTTATTATAGTTCACTCGGGTATTGCAAGCAATGGACAGAAGTACGATTAGGACAGATAGGGTTGTGATAATAGCTTTTCTCATGTGGTGAACAAAGTTCTCAGTTAAGTCGGGTGCAAAGGTACATCTTTTTCATTATTTACTCATATAATTGCTTGGGCATATTGAAGTTTGAAGAAAATTGTGTGGAAGTTAGGAGTAAAGATGGAAAATAAATGAGCCGGCTATTATTAAGATGACAATGTATGAGTGTACATGGTGCTGGAGAAGTATGCAAGGACACAAAAGAAAGTAGAGAATGTGGGCATTTAGGCAGAAATAACCTGAAACCCTTTTCCATTCCCTCGTTTTCTTGTATCTTTGCGACCTCATAATTCACTTAACTACAAGCAATGAAGGAATTTCTGCAGCTGATGCGACGCTTTGTGTCGCCTTACAAGAGATATATCGGTTGGGCAATCGTGCTCAATGTACTGTCTGCCATATTCAACGTATTTTCATTCACATTGTTGATTCCTATTCTCAATATCCTCTTCAAAACGGGGGAGAATACCAAAGTGTACGAGTACATGGAGTGGGGGAGCGAAGGCATCAAGGAAGTGGCGGTGAATAATTTCTATTACTACGTCACCCAGATGATTGAGACACACGGACCACAGATGACATTGCTGTTCATGGGGCTTTTCCTTGCTTTCATGACCATGCTGAAGACTTCCTGCTATTTCGGTTCTTCCGCCATTATGATTCCCCTTCGTACGGGAGTGGTACGCGATATCCGCGTGATGGTCTATTCCAAAGTGATGCACTTGCCGCTCGGCTTTTTCTCTGAAGAAAGGAAAGGGGACATCATTGCACGTATGAGCGGTGACGTAGGCGAAATTGAAAACTCCATTACCAGCTCACTGGATATGCTGCTCAAGAATCCGATCTTGATTCTGCTTTATTTTTCCACTCTGATTGTAACCAGCTGGCAGCTGACTCTGTTTACTGTCCTGGTATTGCCGGGTATGGGCTGGCTGATGGGAAAAGTCGGCAAGAAACTGAAACGTAAGTCGTTGGAAGCCCAAGGGAAATGGAGTGATACCATGTCGCAACTGGAAGAGACGCTTGGTGGACTGCGTATAATCAAGGCTTTCATAGCCGAAGACAAGATGGTAGACCGTTTTAAGCAATGCAGCGACGAGCTGCGTGATGCCACCAACAAGGTAGCCATCCGTCAGTCGTTGGCACATCCGATGAGTGAATTCCTCGGTACGCTACTCATTGTATTGGTACTGTGGTTCGGTGGTCTGCTTATTCTGGGCGACGGCACTTCCATGGAAGCATCAACGTTCATCTTCTATATGGTGATTCTGTACAGTATCATCAATCCGTTGAAAGACTTTGCAAAGGCAGGATACAACATTCCAAAGGGTCTGGCATCCATGGAACGTGTGGACAAAATACTGAAAGCCGAGAATCCCATTAAGGAACCGGTAAACCCGTTGCCGCTGCACGGGATGAATGACCGGATTGAATTTAAGGACCTCTCCTTCAGTTACGACGGCAAGCGCGAAGTGTTGAAGCACGTCAATCTGATGGTGCCCAAAGGACAGACCATTGCACTTGTCGGCCAGTCCGGTTCCGGCAAGTCGACATTGGTGGATTTGCTGCCGCGCTATCACGATGTGCAGTTAGGTGAGATTACAATTGACGGTGTGAATATTAAGAATTTTCGCATCCACGACCTGCGTGCGTTGATAGGAAACGTGAACCAAGAGGCCATTCTGTTCAATGACACCTTCTTCAACAACATTGCCTTCGGTGTGGAAAATGCAACTATGGAGCAGGTGGTCGAAGCGGCAAAGATTGCCAATGCCCACGACTTCATCATGGAGACCGAACTCGGTTATCAGACCAACATTGGCGACCGTGGCGGCAAGCTTTCCGGCGGACAGCGCCAGCGTATCAGTATTGCCCGTGCCATCTTGAAGAATCCGCCTATCCTGATACTCGATGAGGCCACTTCAGCACTCGATACCGAAAGCGAACGACTGGTGCAGGAGGCTCTGGAACGGCTAATGAAGACCCGTACCACGATTGCCATCGCCCACCGCCTTTCCACCATCAAGAATGCGGATGAGATTTGTGTACTCTATGAAGGTGAAATCGTGGAACGTGGTAAGCACGAGGAACTTCTCGAGAAGAACGGCTATTATAAGAGACTGAATGATATGCAGTCTCTCTCATAGCAATAAAATTCTGCGTACTTTGCTTCCACCCGCTTGTGCTAGGCTGTTATGACTAAATAGGAAGTTAATTTCCTGCAAACAGCATATTAATTCTTCTTTCTCTTCTATACTTCTTACGCAGAATCTATGATGTAGGTGGGTGTTGATGGCTGCCGGCAGAGTGTTTCACGGCTTGTTAGGCAATGATGAATAAAGGGCGTTCTTTTGCCTTTTACGCTTTTTTAATATCTGCTTGCTTCCATTCTATCACTAATTATCCTATTTTTGCAAAGAACACATACATAAACATTGCAAATATCATGAAAAAATTATATCCAACGTCTACGACGACAGCTACTATGACTATCAGTCCAAGTACTCTTAATCATGTAATTCAATCGACCCCGATAATACTATAACTGTAAATATTTAATATTCGCCTACCATGAAAATAAAAGTTGGTTTGATAGGGTTCGGCAGAATGGGGCAAATGTATTGGGAGGAAATGCAGAAAAGCGGTCGATGGGACATCGCATATATCTGCGATACCGATCCGGCCTCCCGAGAATTGGCAAGAAACCTTTCCCCTTCATCCAGAATCATATCCGATGAACAAGAAATCTTTGATGACCAGAGTGTAGAAGCTGTTGGTCTTTTTGCATTGGCAAATTCCAGAAAAGAACAAATAGAGAAAGCTGTCCGGAGCAATAAGCATATCCTGACGGAGAAACCCATTGCCGATACCATTGATAAGGAATGGGAAATTGTGGACCTGATTGAAAAGTATGATCGCATTGCCGCTGTCAACCTTTATCTGCGGAACTCCTGGTATCACCAGGCTATGAAGCAGTTTATCGATGAAGGCGAGATTGGCGAACTGGCTATCTTGCGCATCTGCCACATGACTCCGGGATTGGCGCCGGGCGAGGGACACGAATATGAGGGTCCCGCCTACCACGACTGCGGCATGCACTACATAGACATTGCCCGCTGGTATGCCGACAGTGAATACAAGACCTGGCATGCCCAAGGCATGCGGATGTGGGACTACAAGGACCCTTGGTGGGTACAGTGCCACGGTACGTTCGAGAACGGCATCGCCTTCGATGTCACACAAGGCTTCGTCTACGGACAACTCTCCAGAAACCAGACTCATAATGCATATACGGACATTATCGGTACAAAAGGTATCGTGCGCATGACGCATGATTTCCGGACTGCCGTAGTGGAACTTCACGGCGTGAACCGTACGCTTCGCCTGGAGAAACCGTTTGGCGGAAAGAACCTGGACAAGCTCTGCAACATTATGGCAGACTCCATCGAGAGCGGGAAACGCGATCCGAGATTGCCGCAGATGCGAGACTCGGCCATTGCTTCCCAATACGGATGGACCTTCCTGGAGGATGCGCGCCGCCACGACCTGCCCGGCATAGGCGACTTGCAGACGCTGGAGGAAATCAGGGAGCGCCGGAGGTATATGAAAGAAGGTTACGGACTGCTCCGTCCGAAGAAGACGGTAGTCTGATGCCTACTGTAATTAAGGATTGTTTTAAAACTCATTATATTAACCGATTTTAAAATCTAAAGAACCATGTCGAAATTTACAAGAAGAGAATTTCTTAAGACCGGAGGTTTAGCTTTGGCGGGTCTTACCATTGCTCCAAGCAGCATTTTGGGTAAGAGCCACGGACACGTGCCTCCCAGTGACCGTTTGAACATTGCTGCCGTAGGTATCGGCGGTATGGGACACACCAACATCAACCATGTGAAGGCTACGGAAAATATCGTGGCGCTTTGTGACGTAGACTGGCGCTACGCGAAAGGTGTGTTCGATGAGCTTCCCAATGCGAAGAAGTATTGGGACTATCGTAAGATGTACGATGAGATGGGTAAGGACATCGATGCCGTTATCATCGCTACTGCCGACCATACACATGCCATCATTACTGCTGATGCCATGACGATGGGCAAACATGTATATTGCCAGAAACCGTTGACGCACTCCGTATATGAGTCCCGTCTGCTTACCCGCCTGGCCGCTTCTACGGGAGTAGTTACCCAGATGGGTAACCAGGGTTCTTCGGACGAGGGTACCGACTTGGTATGCGAGTGGATATGGAACGGCGAAATCGGTGACGTGACGAAGGTGGAATGTGCTACCGACCGTCCCATCTGGCCGCAAGGATTGAATGTTCCCGAAAAGGAAGACCGCATTCCCAAAACCCTGAACTGGGATTTGTTTACCGGTCCTGCCAAGATGAATCCATATAACGAAATCTATCATCCCTGGAACTGGCGCGGATGGTGGGATTATGGTACGGGTGCTTTGGGCGATATGGCTTGCCACATCCTGCACCAGCCGTTCAGAGCTTTGAAGTTGCTGTATCCTACCAAGGTAGAAGGTTCATCTACATTGTTGCTCAATGCCTGCGCTCCGCAAGCACAGCATGTGAAGCTGACTTTCCCCGCACGTGAGAATATGCCGAAGGTGGCTATGCCCGAAGTGGAAGTTCACTGGTATGATGGTGGCATGATGCCCGACCGTCCGAAAGGCTTCCCCGAAGGAAAGCAACTGATGCAGAGCGGTGGCGGTCTGACTATCTTCCACGGAACGAAGGATACGCTGATTTGCGGTTGCTACGGACAGAACCCGTGGTTACTTTCTGGCCGCGTGCCCAATGCACCGAAGGTTTGCCGCCGTGTGCCGAAGGCTATGAATGGCGGTCATGAGATGGATTGGGTACGTGCTTGTAAGGAAAGTCCTTCCAGCCGCGTGATGCCTAAGTCTGATTTCTCCGAAGCCGGACCGATGAACGAAATGGTGGCAATGGGTGTATTGGCCATCCGCCTGCAGGGCCTGAACAAGACACTGGAATGGGACGGAGCCAACATGCGCTTCACCAATATCGGCGACGACGAGACATTGCGTACAGTCATCAAGGACGGCTTCAAGATACACAACGGCCATCCGAGCTTCGACAAGACATGGACAGACCCGGTAAATGCCAAGGCTTTTGCAGAAGAGCTCATCAAGCACAACTACCGTGAAGGCTGGAAGTTGCCCGATATGCCCAGATAAACATTAAAAAGAGCACCGGAAACCAGGTTCCGGTGCTCATAAACGAATACTAATCATTTAATTTTTCAGATTATGAAGAAAATATATTATCCTTTGGCTTGCTGCCTTATTGGCGGTATACTCGCTTCTTGTGGCGGCGGTGCAAAAAAATCGAACGCTACGGAGGAAGCAGTGGCTCCTACTACTACTGCGGTGTCTTATTCCAAGTCTCTGAAAGCGCCTGAAACGGACAGCTTGAACCTGCCGATTGATGCGGACGGTTATATCACTATCTTTGATGGAAAGAGCTTGGACGGATGGCGTGGATACGGTAAGGACAAAGTGCCTTCCAGATGGATTATTGAGGATGGTTGCCTCAAATTCTGTGGAACCGGTACCGGCGAAGGACAGACCGGTGAGGGCGGTGACTTGATTTTCGCCCATAAGTTCAAGAACTTTGAGCTGGAACTGGAATGGAAGATTTCCAAAGGTGGTAACTCCGGTATCTTCTATCTGGCTCAGGAAGTTACTTCAAAGGACAAGGACGGCAACGAAGTGCTGGAACCCATCTATATCTCTGCTCCCGAATTCCAGGTGCTGGACAACGCCAATCATCCGGATGCCAAGCTGGGTAAGGACAACAACCGTCAGGCTGCTTCCTTGTACGACATGATTCCTGCCGTTCCGCAGAACGCCAAACCTTTCGGCGAATGGAACAAGGCCAAGATTATGGTATACAAAGGTACTGTAGTTCACGGACAGAACGATGAAAACGTATTGGAATATCACTTGTGGACTAAGCAATGGACTGAAATGTTGCAGGCAAGCAAGTTCAGCGAAGAGAAGTGGCCCTTGGCTTTCGAACTGTTGAACAACTGTGGCGGCGAAAACCACGAAGGCTTTATCGGTGTGCAGGATCATGGCGACGATGTTTGGTACCGCAACATCCGTGTAAAGGTTCTCGACTAATTCCTTCTAAAAAGATAGTACTATGAGAATCAAACATATGATGATTTTGTCGGCACTGTGCTTATCCATGATGGCCACAAGCTGCAGCAGCCACAGCACGGAAACGGCGCCGGAAACGACGAAAAAGGAAGTAGCCATCCAGCTCTATTCTGTAAGAGACTTGGTGAAGGACGGCAGTAACCTCGACCAGATTCTGAAGGATTTGGCTGATATGGGCTATACCAGTGTGGAGGCCGCCAACTACAATGACGGTAAGTTCTACGGCAAGACTCCTCAGGAGTTCAAGCAGATGGTGGAAAAGAACGGTATGACCGTGCTTTCTTCGCACACTACCCACGGGTTGTCGGACGAGGAACTGGCTTCGGGCGATTTTACGGAAGCCTTGAAATGGTGGGACCAGTGCATTGCTGCCCATAAGGAGGCCGGTATGGAGTATATCGTGACTCCGTATCTCTCCGTTCCCAAGACATTGAAAGACTTGCAGACCTACTGCGACTATTACAATGAGGTGGGCAAGCGTTGCCAGGCTGCCGGTCTGAAATACGGTTACCACAATCATGCCCATGAATTCCAGAAAGTGGAAGACAAGGAGCTGATGCTGGACTACATGCTGCAACACACCAATCCCGAATATGTATTCTTCCAGATGGACGTTTACTGGGTAGTGCGTGGCCAGAACAGCCCGGTGGATTACTTTAACAAGTATCCCGGACGTTTCACCATGCTCCATATCAAGGATCACCGCGAGATTGGACAGAGTGGTATGGTAGGTTATGATGCTATCTTCAAGAATACGGATACTGCCGGCGTGCGCCACATCGTAGCTGAGATTGAGAAATACAGCTGTCCCGTAGAAGAGAGTGTGAAGCAGAGTCTTGACTACTTGCTCGATGCTCCTTTCGTGAAAGCATCGTATAGCAAATAAAACATGATGGCGGCTATTCATTCATAAGCTCGGCCGCATCATTTTCTTGACGCGGGCACCACCGGATGAAGAATCCGGGGTCCCGCGTTTTTTTTACTTCCTTCCGAAGTCGGCCGGAATCTCTCCCCATTGTTTTGTCTCCCATTTCAGGATGCGGGTGGTGTAGGTGTTTTCGCGCAACCACTTTTCCGCACGTTCTATTAGGCAGAAAAGCTCTTCGGTCTTGGCGTCGCGCGGCAGTTTGGTTTTGCAATTTTTTCTGTTTTATCCAGTTGATGGCGTTCACGCTGTCACTGTAGATGGGCATGTCGAAACCTTTCTGTTTCAACAAGGCAAGTCCGTGGACAATGGCGAGGAATTCGCCGATATTGTTGGTTCCATACATCGGCCCGAAGTGAAAGATTTCCTGACGGCTGGCGACGTGTACTCCCCGGTACTCCATGGCACCGGGATTTCCGCTGCAGGCGGCGTCTACGGCAAGGCTGTTTTCTGCGACGGCGGCAGGAAGGGGAGCGTCGGCGCCGGGAATAGTCTTGGCAGGAGAAGGGGCCGACCGCTTGATGTACGCGTACGGCGAAGAGGCAAAGGCTTTTTCCGCTTCCTCGCGTGATTCGAACGACTTGTATTTTGCTCCTTCGTAGCCTTTGGTCTGTAGTTGGCAGTCTGTCCAGGAAGTGTAGATACCCGGGCTGACTCCCGCCCATACGACGTAATATTTTTCTTTCTTCATAACTGCGGACAAAGGTAAAAAGAAAATCCGAACAACTTAACTCTTTTATTTGTTTCTTTGTATGGCGGATATAAAATAAATAAGAGAAAACTCAATAAAAAAAGAAAGGACAAAAAATGAAGAGAACATTTGCAGAAGCCATGGCGCATCGCCGTAGTTATTACTCTATCGGCAGCGATTCGTCGGTGCTGGATGAAGAAATAGTACACATTATTCGTGAAGCCGTAAAGAATGTGCCGTCAGCTTTCAATTCACAGTCTACAAGAATTGTATTGCTGCTGGGCGACGAACATAAGAAATTGTGGAACATCGTGAAGGAAACCCTGAAAGCACGCATCTCTGCCGAGGCTTTTGCCAAGACGGAAGCCAAGATTGACGGCTGTTTTGCTAGCGGACACGGTACTGTGCTCTATTTTGAAGACACTTCTGTAGTCAAGAAGCTGCAGGAAGCATTCCCTTCCTATAAGGATAATTTCCCCACTTGGTCACAGCATACCTCCGCTATGCACCAGTTTGCCATCTGGACTATGCTGGAAGATATGGGGTTGGGCGCCTCCCTGCAACATTATAACCCCTTGATTGACGACGAGGTACGTCGCACCTGGAACCTGCCCGACGACTGGATGATGATTGCACAGATGCCCTTCGGTACACCCACCGGTGAACCGGGAGAAAAGGAATTCGAAGATTTAAGTAAGCGTATCAAAATTTTTCTCTGATACAGAGGCGTTTTCAGCTTGGAATTGCTACCTTTGCAGGAAACCTGTAACTCGTAGCAGATATGATACGTATTTTCTTGACCGGCTACATGGGAGCCGGTAAAACTACTTTAGGAAAGGCTTTTGCCCGCGAAATGAATGTGCCGTTCATTGATTTGGACTGGTACATCGAAGAACGTTTTCACAAATCAATCCGTGAATTGTTCACCGAGCGGGGAGAAGCCTCTTTTCGTGAATTGGAGCGAAACATGCTGCATGAAGTAGGGGAATTTGAGGATGTCGTGGTCTCTACCGGTGGCGGTACTCCTTGTTTTTTTGACAATATGGAGTATATGAACGGTTGCGGGCAGACGGTGTTTCTGGATGTACACCCCGATATTCTGTTCCGCCGGCTCCGGGTGGCGAAGCAGCAACGCCCCATCCTGCAAGGCAAGACGGACGAAGATTTGCGCACCTTCATTGTGGAGGCGCTGGATAAGCGTGAGCCTTTCTACTCGCAGGCCCGTTATCGCTTTGATGCCGGTTATCTGGAAAGCCGCAGCCAGATTAGCGAATCCGTGCAACGGTTACGCCAACTTTTAGGACTTTAATCCCTTGTAAATGTGTATTTTTCAGTCCGAGGAGCTGGATATATTAGATTTATGTGTATTTTTGTCGCCCCCTTTATAAGACACACTATAGTGGGAAAATAGTAAATTGTAAATAGTCTAATAGTAAATGTACTGATGAGAAAATGGCGTATTGAAGATTCAGAAGAGCTGTACAACGTAACTGGTTGGGGCACTTCGTACTTTGGTATCAATGACAAAGGTCATGTTGTGGTGACACCGCGTAAGGATGGGGTTGCCGTCGATTTAAAGAGTTGGTGGACGAGTTGCAGTTGCGCGATGTAGCGGCGTCCGGTATTGGGTGCGTTTTCCCGATATTCTGGACAACCGCATCGAGAAGGTGTCCTGCTGCTTCAGACAGGCAGCCGACGAGTACGGGTATAAAGGAGAGAACTTTATTATCTATCCCATTAAAGTGAATCAGATGCGTCCCGTGGTAGAAGAGATGATTAACCATGGGAAGAAGTTCAATCTGGGGCTGGAAGCGGGTTCAAAGCCGGAGTTGCATGCTGTGATAGGGGTCAATACAGACCCGGGTTCCCTCGTGGTTTGTAACGGATATAAGGACGAGAGCTTCATTGAACTGGCACTGTTGGCACAGAAAATGGGCAAACGCATTTTTCTTGTTGTAGAGAAACTTAATGAGTTGAATCTTATTGCCAAGATGGCGAAGCAATTGAAGGTGAAACCTAATATCGGCATTCGCATTAAATTGGCTTCCAGTGGAAGTGGCAAATGGGAAGAAAGCGGAGGAGATGCCAGCAAGTTCGGACTGACATCCAGTGAACTGCTCGAAGCGCTGGACTTCTTGGAGAAAAAAGATATGAAGGACTGTCTGAAGCTGATACATTTCCATATCGGCAGTCAGATAACCAAGATACGCCGCATCAAGAATGCTTTGCGTGAAGCTTCGCAATTCTTTGTGCAGCTGAACAAGATGGGCTTCAACATCGAATTCGTGGATACCGGTGGCGGTATGGGAGTTGATTATGACGGTACACGCTCTTCAAGTAGCGAAAGCTCCGTCAACTATTCCATCCAGGAATATGTCAACGATGTGGTGTCGACTTTCGTCGATGTTGCCGACAAACACGGGTTCCCTCATCCCAATATCATTACCGAGACGGGACGCAGCCTGACTGCCCATCACTCCGTGCTTATCTTCGAAGTGCTGGAAACGGCTTCCCTGCCCGAAATGGACGACGACTGGGAACCGGGAGAGGATGCTCACGAACTGGTGAAGGAACTGTATGACATCTGGGATAATCTGAGCCAGCGCAGTATGCTGGAACCTTGGCACGATGCGCAGCAGATACGCGAAGAGGCACTCGACCTTTTCAGCCATGGCATCGTCGACCTGAATACGCGTGCACAAATAGAGAAACTCTACTGGAGTATCTGCCGCGAAATCAACTCCATTGCCAGCGGCATGAAGCACTGCCCCGAGGAATTCCGCAAGTTGAGCAAGCTGCTTGCCGACAAGTATTTCTGTAACTTCTCGCTGTTCCAGTCATTGCCCGATTCCTGGGCTATCGACCAGATGTTCCCCATCATGCCCATACAACGGCTGGATGAAAGACCCGACCGCGAGGCTACCTTGCAGGATATGACTTGCGACTCGGACGGCAAAATTGCCAATTTCGTCAGCTCGCGTGCCGATACGACCACCCTGCCGCTGCACTCGTTGCGCGACAAGGAACACTACTATCTGGCGGTTTTTCTGGTCGGAGCTTATCAAGAGATTCTGGGAGATATGCACAATCTGTTTGGTGATACGAATGCCGTGCATGTGTCTGTCAATTCCAAAGGCTACACCATCGACCAACTGATTGACGGCGAGACGGTGGCTGAGGTGTTGGATTACGTGCAATATAATCCTAAAAAACTGGTACGTACGCTGGAAACTTGGGTGACGCAGTCCGTCAAGGAAGGGCGTATCTCTGTGGAAGAAGGGAAGGAATTCTTGTCTAATTACCGTTCCGGACTGTACGGATATACTTATTTGGAATAAAATGGAGAAACTGACTGTAATAAAGGTGGGTGGCAAGATCGTAGAAGAGGAAGCCACCCTCTATAAGTTATTGGATGACTTTGCAGCCATCGAAGGCTACAAGGTCTTGGTACACGGAGGCGGACGCTCGGCCACGAAGCTCGCTGCCCAACTGGGTATTGAAAGTAAAATGGTGAATGGCCGCCGCATCACTGATACCGAAACGCTGAAGGTGGTGACCATGGTGTATGGCGGACTGGTGAATAAGAATATCGTTGCCGGCTTGCAGGCGCGTGGTGTCAATGCACTGGGCTTGACGGGAGCCGATATGGATGTAATCCGTTCGGTAAAGCGTCCCGTGAAGGAGGTGGATTATGGGTTTGTGGGCGATGTGAAGCAGGTGAATGATGCTTTCTTGGCAGACCTCATTCATAAGGGTGTGGTTCCCGTGATGGCTCCGTTGACACACGATGGAGACGGGCACATGCTGAATACGAATGCCGACACTATTGCCGGAGAGACCGCCAAGGCTTTGGCAGGTTTGTTCGATGTAACTTTGGTGTTCTGCTTTGAAAAGAAGGGTGTGCTGCGCAGCGAAGACGATGATGACAGCGTGATTCCACAGATAACGCCGGAGGAATTTAAGCAATATGTAGCCGATGGAGTGATTCAAGGTGGCATGATTCCAAAATTGGAGAACTCTTTCGAGGCGTTGAATGCGGGTGTGTCCGAAGTCGTAATCACTTTAGCATCAGCCATCAACGGGAACAGTGGAACCCGTATCCGAAAATAATTCAAAAAAAACGGCAATAGGCTGTAACTTTCTGAATACTTAACCGTCAATTTATTAGAGATGCAAGAACTCAGCTTTCGCAATGACATTCTCCCGCTGAAGGACAAGCTCTTTCGGTTAGCCCTGAGAATTACGTTCGATAGGGCAGAGGCAGAGGATGTCGTGCAGGAAACGCTGATAAGGGTCTGGAACAAGCGTGACGAGTGGTCGCAATTCGGCTCTATCGAAGCCTATTGCCTGACAGTGGCAAGAAATCTGGCGATAGACCGTAGCGAGCGAAAAGACTCCCGTACCGTGGAGCTGACCCCCGAAATGGAGCAGGCCTCCGATGCATCGGGCCCTTACGAGAAGCTGGTGAACAAGGAACGGATGGCGTTGATACATCGGCTGATGAACAAGCTTCCCGAAAAACAGCGGTTGATTATGCAGCTTAGGGATGTGGAAGGTAAGAGCTATAAAGAAATAGCAGCGGTCCTGAACTTGACCGAGGAGCAGGTAAAAGTGAACCTCTTCAGGGCGCGGCAAAAAGTAAAACAAACGTTTATTGATATAGAAGGTTATGGACTCTAAATATATAGAACAACTCTTGGAACGCTACTGGCAGTGCGAAACTTCTTTGGAAGAGGAAGCATGCCTGCGTGCTTTCTTTAGCGGTAACGATGTTCCCGGACACTTGCTTCGCTACAAGGACTTGTTCGTATATCAGCAGCTTCAGCAGGAAGTGCATTTGGGTGAGGATTTTGATGCCCGGGTGCTTGCCGAAGTGGAAGTTCCGGTGGTCAAGGCAAAGCGCATGACATTGACCGCACGTTTCATGCCGTTGTTCAAAGCCGCTGCAGTAGTGGCAGTGGTCCTTTCTATGGGGAATGTGATGCAACATTCATTTTTCTCGGATGTAGAGGAGGTGGCCGCAGCCGATACTATCGGTAAACAGATTTCCGCACCGTCGGTAGCTCTTTCGGGAGATGTGCCCGTGTCTCATGAGAAGCAGGTGATGGACAGCCTGCGCCGGGTGAACAAGGAGCTGGAAATCAAGGAATAGATATTTTCATTTGCTTTTAAAATAACATTTTCATTTGCTTTAAACATAATAATAGTTAGTGTGCTTTATTAAAACAACTTGAGGCTGTGAAGTTTCAATTCTCTCAAAATCTTATAAAAACTAACTAAAATAGAAGGGACGCCGCGTGATGCAGCGTCCCTTTGTTGTTCTTGCCTGTGGGTTACAAGGCTTTTTATTTAAGGGAGTTATTATTTACAGTATATATAGTTTGGAGTCTGCCGTTTTTTTTCTCAACTTTACTCACTGCAAATATATACAATGGAGAAGATGAGAAACATACTATACATCTGTATTATGCTTTTAGGCATTATGTGCTTTGTAGGCTGTAATGACTGTCATGGCAACAAAAAACTTTTGGCGCAGACCGACTCTTTGTTGCAGAGCCGTCCGGACAGTGCGCTGAAGTTGCTTAATTCCATAGAAAAGGATGTCGGGTTTTCAGAAGCGGAGTGGATGCAGTTCGTTTGGAACTGTGCGCAGGCCCGCTACCGTATGGGTATGTCATTGGCGGAAGATTCGCTGCTTCCTGAAGCGATACACTACTATCGTGAGCGGAAAGACTCTTCCCGTATGCTTGATGGCTACCTGCTTGAAGCCTCCTATTATAAATGGATGAAGCAGGAGGAACGCATGGATGAAGCGATTGAGAATGGCTTGGACTATGCCATAGCCCGAAAAGACACCTTCTGGCTTCTTCTTTTTTATCGGGGAAAGGCAGAGATAGCTTATCTGAGAAATGACCACTCCCAGGCGATAGAGTTGATGGAAAAGATATTGCAATATGCTGATAAGCTATCTGTCCGGGAACATTGCTCCATACTCTATGACCTGGGACTCAATATGGCGCTTGCCAACCACCCTTCTTCTTCGGATTACCTGGAACAGAGTATTGACATGGCATTGGCGGCAGCCGATACAGCTTCGGCCTGTCACTATCTGAGGAATTATGCCGCTTTTCTTGCCAACAGCCATGAATATACCAAGTCCAATGAACTGCTTCACCGGGTTAGACGGCTGATGCCTATGACCGACAACTATCCCATTCTGCAGGTAATCTTTGCTGAAAACTTCCTGAACCTTCATCAGTTGGATTCTGCCCGTTACTATTGGGAGCAGGCGTGGAACAATGAATTGAAGCAGGAAGAAAAGAGAGCCGAGGGCTTTTCTGTACGCAGTGCGCTGGCACAGTTGAAAACAATTCTGGACTATACTTCCGGGGCACCTTTGGACATTGTCACTTTCGGTAGGTTTGCTGATTCTGTCAGGAATGAGATGAGGGACCAGAATAGCGTGATAGAGCAACAGCTGGTGACCAGGAACAAGCTTCAACAGTTGAACTATGAGTTGATAATCAAACGGCAGAAGACACGGATGTATTCGATGCTGGTTGTTGTTGTGTTTGTCGGGGTACTTGTTTCCCTTACCTTTTATATCCGTAACAGACGGAAGCGCCTTGCCGAAGCCGAGGAACGTATTGATGCACTGACCCGCCTGCTGGAAGATGCCCAGAAGGTATCGGACAATCAGGAAGAGAATAGCGGTGCTTTCTTCAAGAAGCTGCTTCTTCAGCAGCTGGGTATCATACGGCTTGTTGCCAATACGCCTACCTCACAGAACCAGGCGTTGCTGAAACTTATTTCGGGCATCGGCAATAAGGAGATTCCGGTGGAAGGACTTCTTGCCTGGGCAGACCTTTATCCGGTAATTGATAAACTATACGATGGCTTTTATTCCCGCATGATGGAAAAGTTCGGACAGGTATTGTCTGATAAGGAAGTGCAGATATGCTGTCTGCTCTGTGCCGGTTTCTCCACGAAAGAAATCGGTGTGGTCACCCAACAGACAAGTGCAACCATCTACGTGCGTAAGACTTCCATCCGAAAGAAGATAAATGCAGGCGAAAAACAGGATATTGTGGAGTGCATAAGAGGCATTTAGACCGGAAGAGGCCGGATTAAGACTTTTATAATATGTCATTGTTGATAATCAGTGCTTTATGTGCTAAGTATTAAGACTTTTAATAGTGCGATTTAGTAGGAGTTAAGAGACTTCTTGCCTTAACTTTGCATCAAATCAAAAAACAGAAAGTCTTATGAAAAGTACATTCAGAACAATGGCAATCGCAGCGTGTTTCGCACTTGTATCTCTTACTTCATGTTACTTCCCCGGAAGCGACCAGTATAAAATAAAGTCGGCAACTAAGGAATATGTTAAGTCGCAGTTAGGCGAAGGTGAGAAATTCCGTTACGGATACCTGGAGCGTAAATGTGGTCGTAACGTAGACGGCAAATTTTGCAAGTATGCCGAAGTGCACTATGAGGTAATAAGCGCGTCGGGCGAAACTTCAGAGAAAATGCTCTTTCTGCTGATGTCGGAACATTGCGATTCCGTATTGGATATCTCGGAGGAGAGAGACAAGGAGTGGACCAATAAAGAAACTCTTTCGTCAGAAGAGATAAAGGCAATCATCGAGTCAGCTTTAAAAGACAAACTCTAAACACCGGCATTTATGAAAAAGATTCTTGTTATAGCTATCGTATGCCTGTTGGGTAGCTTTGCCGCAGCGGCACAAACAGTGAAAGTAAACGGTACAATTGTAGATGAACAGAACCGTCCGGTGGAATTTGTCAATGTAGCCCTGATTTCCTTGCCCGACTCTTCATTCGTTACGGAAAGCACCACTGATGGCAAAGGTAAATTTGCTTTGAGAGCCACTGCCGGTTCGGATTTCCTGTTAAGACTCTCTTATATCGGTTACGTCGGCGAACAGATTGTCATCAGGACTCCCCAAGGCACTGTGCAGATGGGAGACATTATCTTGAAAGAACAGTCGGTAGCACTGGACGAGGTGGTAATATCGGGCAGCAATATCACGCAGAAGGTAGACCGCATGGTTGTAGTACCCACCGCTACTGCCATGAAGAATTCCTATAATCCCTACGACCTGATGCTGAACCTTGCCATTCCGCACTTGAAGGTGGATGCTCTTGGTAAAGGCCTGGAAGCCAATGGCGGCAGCGTACAGACACGTATCAACGGTATTGTGGCTACCTCCACCGAAGTGGCAGCCCTCCTGCCCAAGGAGATTGTAAGAATAGAATTCATCGAAAATCCGGGAGAGCGCTATGGCGACAGCAGCCTGGGCGCTGTGGTGGACATCATTGTCCGCCGCCGCGAAACGGGTGGACTGGTCAATATACAAGCCACTAATGCTCCCCACATGTTGTTTAGCGAGGACAATGTGGTGGCAAAGTTCAATCATAACAAGTCACAATGGGGATTGTTCTATAACTTGTCTGCCCGTAACTTCAAAAAAATCATATACGGATATAGACGAGACATATGTGTTGGAAAATAAGACGATACATCGTGTGCAGGAGGGGCTTCACGACCAAAACAAGCACTTTACCCACAATATCGACCTCTCTTACAATCTGACGGAGCAGGATAAGTATGTATTCAACGTCGTGTTCCGCAACAGTATCTATGATGCTCCCTCTCTGAACCAGTCGAACAAGCTGTATGATGCTGCGGATGCCGATAACTATATCTTCTCCAGACTGAAGAACAAGCAGTCCAGCTACACTCCTTCGCTCGACCTTTATTACCAGCGTACATTACCGAAGAATCAGATGCTTACGATGAGCGTGACCGGTACGCTGATGCACACCGACAATAATAGGCTCTACCACGAATATACGCCTCAAGCCGAAGACCTGGCGATGATTGAAACAGATGTGACGGGGAATAAGCGTTCCATTATCGGTGAAGCCATCTACGACAAGCGTTTCAAGTTCCTCGTATTCAGCGCCGGATTGCGCCACTACCAGATGTATGCCAGGAACGAGTATGCAGGCTCTTCACCCGTCGTATCGGAAATGAACCAGGCAAAGACAGCGGCGTTTGCCGAGGTGCAGGGTAATATCAGGAAAGTGAGCTATGGTGTGAGTGCCGGACTGACCCGCTCTTATTTCAAGGAAGGAGGGGAGGAACATACCTACTATACCTTTACTCCCACTGTCCGTCTGAACTTCTCTCCGCACAAGAACGGCAACATCAACTATCGGTTCAATGTCGAACCCAAGATTCCTTCGCTCAGTGCATTGACCAATGTGGAGCAGGCGATAGATACCATCCAGATAGTACGCGGTAACCCGGCATTGGAGACTTACAGCGTTTTCAACAATACGTTGAACTATTCCTATATGAAGAAGAAGTTCGTCTTCATGCTGAATGTGACACATGGCTATCACAAGAATATCATCATGGAGAGTGTGTTTGCCGAGGGAGACAAGTTGGTTTCGATGAACGAGAACCAGCGTTCTGCACAGTTTCTGCGCTTTGGCCCTTCTTTCACATTCCGCGGACTGAACATTGGTAGTCTGAAGAATTTCCTGACGCTGAGTATAGATGGTGGATTTACACGTTACTGGTCTAACGGCAATACCTATACCCATACGTATAATGATTTCTATTACAACCTGGGTGCCGTGTTCAATTATAAGCAGTTCTCTCTGTTGGGACAATTCAGTAAAAGGGCGAACGAGCTGATGGGCGAAACGATTTATAAGGGTGAAAACCAGGCTGCTGTTTTAGCCACTTATACCCACAAGCGGCTGCAATTAGGAGCAGGGATGATGTTCCCGTTCACCAACAACTACAAGACGGGCAAGGAACGGGTGAGCAAAGTGGCGCCCTATACCTCGTGGAGTCATGCGAAAGAAATAGGACAGATGGCGGTTATCAAGCTGAGTTATAACTTCGAGTTTGGTAAGCGTTACAAATCATCCGGCAGACGCATCAATAACAGCGACAATGAATCGGGCATTCTGAATATAGATAAATGACAACTGTTCCCGTGCTTCGGAGGTGTGGGGTGATAAAAGAACGAAGGGCTTCCTCGCGGGAGTCCTTCGTTCTTTTTGCAGGTAATTATTTGAGAGAGAATTTAGTTTAGGTTTATAGTCATCAATCTGAGAATCTATGTTTTCTATGTTAGAGTTTATACAGTCCTTTCTTGGGATAGTCCAGTTCCGGATTACCCTTGTAGCCTACACTGCCGCTTCCGCTGGTGCGTACTTTCAGGAAATCTGTGGCATGGCACTTGATGTCGCCTGAACCGGCAACACTGGCAGATGCTTTCTTGGCAACGAAATCGGAAGCAAGCAAATCACCCGAACCTGCCACGCTGTATTCAGCTTCTTGGGTACTGCCGCTCAGGATGGCGGTACCCGAACCGGCAACGGATGCTCTGGTGAAGTTGGCGGTTACGTTATTCAGCTTCATGTCACCTGAACCTGCAACGGATACTTGGAGGTCATTGCAAGTGATGTTGCTGCTATTGATGTCTCCCGAGCCTGCGATGGAAATATCGAGGTCTGTGCAGGAGATGTTGTTTCCACTGATGTCACCCGAACCAGCCACAGAGATTTTGATGTCATCCGTCTTCAGTCCGTTTTTCAGTTCCACGTCTCCCGAACCTGCCACGGCAATGCCGTTCAGCTTTTCTGCGGACACACGTACTTCCAGTTTATTATAGGATACGCTGACGTTCTTCTTGAAGCCGATGTAGAGGGTATTGTCCTTGACACGGATATCCAGTAAGTCTACAATGTTGTCCGAGGTGTATACTTCCACTGTCGGTTTGCCGGACTTCTGCGTGTAGGTCACGTCGGGGCTGCCGGCTACACTCAGCTTGGTGAAGTTGTCCACTTTTATGTCTTTGGTTACATAATTCTTGCTTGCCTTGACCGTCTTGCTGCCGAAGCCTCCGGAACGGTATGTGTGTTGTTGTGAACAAGCGGTTGTACTGAATGCCAATAAGGCGATTGCGATAAATGTTGTTAGAGCTTTCATATTCTTTTGTTTTTTGTGATTCAGTATTTATTAGTTAGACGTGATCTACCTTGAAAAAGTTGCATATAAAAATGCTTTTTTCAAAGGACGCTCGGTCATCATACTTTAATCAATTATTGTGCCATAAGTGTAAAATGTTGATTATTAAAGGATAGTCGCTTTTGTGTAGTGTTCATTATCGGACACTCCGTCCGCTTTTGTCAGGTATTTGCTTGCGTTTTTGGACGATTCTTTGTTCATTTGCAAAGCCTCTTCCCGCCCCTTTCCTATGGGAGAGGCTTTGATTTATGACAGTAAACCGCATTATAGAAGATAAAGAGCTTGGTCCTTTGTTTGTCCGGGTCAATGCCCGGGCACGGCGTCTTACTTTCCGTACAAAGGAAGATGGAATTTACGTGACTGTGCCTCCCCGGACTTCTCTTGCCGAGGTAGAGAGTGCCATCGAGCAGCTTCGTCCGCGTCTGAAAGCTGCCAGACAGAAGCTGGTCAGAAAGCTGATTGATTTGGATTACCGCATTGATACGGAGTTCTTTAAACTGACGTTGGTCAGCGGACAACGGGAACGGTTCTTGTCCCGTTCGGAATTGGGGGAAATGCAGATAATCTGTCCTCCTGATGCCGATTTCTCGGATGAGAAGTTGCAGGCTTGGCTGCGCAAGGTAATTGAGGAAGCTTTACGGCGAAATGCGAAGATTATTCTTCCGCCCCGTCTGTATATGCTTTCCATGCAGCACAACCTTCCTTACAAGAGTGTGAAGATAAATTCCAGCAGCGGGCGTTGGGGAAGCTGTTCGGCACAAGGCAATATCAACCTTTCCTATTATCTGGTACTTCTTCCCAAGCATCTGATAGACTACGTGCTACTGCACGAACTGGCACATACCCGCGAGATGAATCACGGGGAGCGTTTCTGGGATTTGCTCGACCGGATGACTGATGGAAAGGCACAAGCATTGAGAGCGGAGCTTCGGAAATATCAAACGAAAATAAATGGTTAGAGATTAGTATGGACGGTAAGTAGTTCCTTGTTTTACAGACAGTGATACTGCAAAACTACTGCATACCTCTTGCACTGTCACTGCACTCCTTTTGCAGTGCTGCTGCAATACCTTTGCAGTGACACTGCAACTGTTTTGCAGTAACGCTGCAAAAGGTATGCAGTATCGCTGCAGTGTCACTGCAGGAGTTGTGTAATGTCTTTGCAGTAGCACTGCAAAAGTTATGTGATGTCTTTGTAGTGGCTGTTGGTAAGCCAGGAAAAAGCTTGTTGACTCCGAAATATGAGAGCAAAATGCTTCACAACTTTTTATCCCTAATTTTTTGCCAGCTGCTTCACCTCTTCCCCTTCCTTCTCGAACCGGTATTCGCCCCCTTTTTCGCTTAGCTCAAATAAGGAAAGCTTTTCAGTTGCATTGTTTACAATCATGAGTGCGTTTTGCTCGGCAAAGCGTTTCACTTCGATGGTGAAAGGTTCTTCTGCAATGGTGCGGTTCACCAGCAGGCTGTCGTTGATGAATATGGAAGTGGAATCTCCGGCAAATCCTTTCGTCAGTGTGATGGTGTATGTCTCGATGAAGTTGCGTTCTCCTTCTTTCCGTTGTTGCAGCCTCATGCTCATGTAGACAAAGATGACAACTACAAAAATCACGGCGAAAGCAAGGATGCCGTTGCCTATCATAAACTGCTTGTTGGTATTCAGTCGGTGTGCCATGGATAAAAAGTTTTTTTAAGAATGGTACAAATGTAATGAATAAATTTGAACCGACTGGTTTTTTACTTGCTGTATTCGCTCGGCGTCGCCCCGAATTGTTTCTTGAAGCTGGTCGAGAAATGGGACAGTGTACTGAATCCCGTCATGTCCGCTATCTCTGAGATGGTATATTTCCCTTCCTTTATCAATTTGGCGGCACGGTTCAGCTTGTAGGTCTTGAAGAATACGCTGGGGTTCTCACCCGTCAGCCCCTTTACCTTGTAATAGAATTTGGTGCGGGAGATTTTCAGCAGCTCGGTCATGCGCGCCACGTCCAGTTCCGGATTGGAGAGTTCGTTTTCCATCAGGTGGTAAAGTTCGGTCATGAAGGTGTTGTCTTGCGGGGAGAGCACGTTCTCCTCAATCTCATCCGTTTGGGTGGAACGGCTCAGGAGACTGCGCACTTTCTCACGGTTCTTCAGCTGGGATTTGATAAGCGCCAGCAGGTAGTTGGGCTCGAAAGGTTTCGTTACGTAGGCATCTGCACCGGTATTCAGACCTTCCACCTGGTTCTCTACAGTAGCTTTGGCTGTTACCAGTATCACGGGGATGTGGCATAGTTGCAAGTCTTCCTTTATCTGTCGGCAGAGGTCGTAACCGTTTCTTCCGGGCATCACTACATCGCTCAGTACGAGGTCGGGAGCTTCTTCGCTCATGGCTTTGAAGGCGCTGTCGGCATCGAAGCGGCAGACAACGTTGTAGACGGGAGAAAGCAGGGCCTTCAGGTAGTGGGCCACTTCCGTATCATCGTCTACCACCAGCAGGGTTTGCTTTTGTTGCCGGATGCTCTCTGTGTTTTCCAGTTGATACTGTTCTTCCGTTTGTATCGGAAACGCCTTGTTCTGTTCTTCTTCGGGGAGGGTACATTCTTCGGGGGTATAGGAGAGGTCATTCACCGGCAGCAGCAGGGTGAAGACGGCTCCGCTTCCTTCGGTACGGTTACCGGCTTTCAGGTAGCCGTGATGCAGCAGCGCCAGGCTGCGGGCGTAGTACAAGCCGATGCCGGTTCCCCAGTTATAGGTGCCTTTGGATTGATTGTCCAGTTGGTAGTAGCGTTCGAATACCTTCTCCAACTGTTCCTCGGGGATTCCGTTCCCGCTGTCGGCCACGGCAACTTTGACGTATTGCGTGTCGATGTCTTTGTCGGTCAGCGTAAAGAGACGCGCAGCCTCTTCGCGGGTAATGACGTCGAAGCACAGTTCCACTTTCCCACCGTTCGGAGTGAACTTCAAGGCGTTTGAAAGCAGGTTTCCTACAATCTTGTCCAGCTTGTCCACGTCCAGCCACATGAGGAAAGTATCCTCCAGGCCATAAGTGTTCAGTGCGATGCCTTTCTCGTTGGCGTTGATGCGGAAAATATCTACAAAGCGTTGCAGTTGCGAGATGATGTCAGTCCGTTTCACTCGCAGCTTCAGGGTGTCATTCTCCAGTTTGTTGAAGTCCATCAGCTGGTTCACCAGACGGAGCATGCGCCCCACACTGCGTTGTACGATGTAAAGCAGTTGTTTGTTTTCTCCCTCTATCTTGGGACTTTCGCAAAGTTGTGTCACCGGGCCCGAAATCATGGTGAGCGGGGTGCGGAACTCGTGCGAGATGTTGGCAAAGAAACTCATGTTCATGCGGTTCACCCGTTGTTCCTGCTCCTTCTCAAGTTTGGCACGCCGGGTGGTTTCTTTTTCCTGCTTGATACGTAGCCAGGCACGGATGAAGATACCGATGATGGCGGCGGCAATAAGCAGATAGATACACCATGCCCACCACGTTTGCCAAGGGGCGGGCTTTACGATGACGCGTATGGAATTCTCCCTTTCTACAATGCTCTTGTCGTTATTGGTTATTTTAACTTTGAAGGTGTAGGTACCGGCAGGCAGATTGGCATAGTAGGCCTCGCGGTTGTTGCGGGCATCAATCCAATATTTGTCGAAACCGTCCATCTTGTAATAATAATGTACGCGTTCATATTCGCAGTAGTCCAGTGCGGCAAAGGAGATGCTGAAACCATTCTGATTGTGGTCCAGGCAGATGTCCGGTCGGTAGGAGAGGTGCTTGTCTATACTTTCGCTGTCTTGTGGGCGTGCCAACCGGTTGTGTATCTTCAAATCCTCGAAGAGCAGTGGAATTTCCCGTTTGGTACTTACGTCCATAGGGTTGAAGAAAGTCAGCCCGTGCGTACCGCCAAAAACAAGTGTCCCGTCGGGCAGGCGGCATGAAGAACGGTCGTAAAACTGATTGCCGCCTATGCCGTCGGCGGCATAGTAGTTGGTAAATTTCCCTACGGTGCGGTCATATTTGCCCAGCCCGTATTGTGTGCCTGCCCATATATTGCCTTGTGCATCTTCCTCAATGCAAGAGATGTCCCGGCAGGGTGTACCCTCTATGGTCTCGATTTTTCCGGTGGCGGCAGAATAGTGCAGCAGTCCGTTGCTGACGGTCCCAATCCATACATCTCCACGACTGTCTTCGAAGATGTCGGTAGGGATGAATACTGAACGTTGGATACAAGCTTGCCAGTCGGTGTTCTCGAATGGTACTTCAGCGCTTTCCCAATTGTCGGGATTGATTTGCATGACTGGGTTCATGAAGGCAGTGGTCCACATCTTTCCGTTGTTGCGTGGAAGGAGTCCGGGTATGAAGGTTCCCGTCCAGGAAAATACTTTTGTTTGGACAAATTCTTTTTCTTTACGCTTTTTGGCATAAAGTTTAGGGCTGTATGTACCCACCCAAATTGTTCCACAACGATCTTGTGCAAACGACAGTGGTAGGAAGATGTCATGAATAGACTCTGTCTTCAGTATGCCGTTTTTATAGCTGCATTTCATCACCTTGCTCGCATAGAGGGCCGCCAGCCAGATGTAGCCCTCATCATCTACGAATACGCGTGTGATGTCCGGTTTGTCGGTAGCGCTTTTTCCCGGAAGTCCAGCCGAGTCCACTTCTTTCACTTCGTGGCTGTCCATGTTGTAAACGTACAGCCCGTCTATCATGGTGGCCATCCAGAGATTTCGCTCCTTGTCCACTGCCACGGACAGCACTGACTTTCGGTTCAGGTATGAGCTGAGATGATTATTGGTGTTGAAACGTTCTTTATAGTTGTAACGCACGACATAGCCTTGGTCTACAGAGCCTATCCACAGGTTTTTCTGTGAGTCGGTAAACATGGTGCTTATCTTGAAGTGAGGCACTTCGAAGGGAAAACCGTTTTCGCTCTGATGTATCACGTATCCTTCCACGTAGTTGTAGAGAAACATTCCTTGTTGGTCGGTATTCAGCAGCAGGCTGTTGCTGCCGTAAGGGTGGATGTAGTTGACGTTGGCATGCAGCAGCAACGGATGGCTCCGAAGGGCTTGGGGTGTTTCCTTGAATTTGTGCGTATGTGTGTCGAACAATGTTATCTGGCGGTTTCCCGCCAGCCATAGGATTCCGTTGGTGTGCATGAAGAAGTGGGTGGGAAAAATGCCTTGCATTGGAATGGAGTCTTCCAGCGCTAGTGTGGAGGAGTTGTAGCGGCGCAGAGACAGTGGGGTCACTGCCCACAGTTTGTTGCTCTGGTCTATGAAGCAGCGGTTGTTGAAGGTATAGTTTGGGTCAAATATCTTGATGGGTACGTCAAATTTGTGTGTTTGTGGATTATATACGGCAAGGTTGTGCATCATGTTCAGAAAAATCTTTCCGTCTTTGTTCTCGAGTATTTGGATGCCGTTTTTATTGGGGAAGTCCAGTGGGATATTTTGGAAATTATCTTTGTCTGTGTATAGGCTGGTTCCATTTACGGTGACTACCCACAACCGGCCTTGTGAATCACGGAAGAGGTCGTTGATTTGATTATCGGGTATATCCAGCGAGTCATCCGTACAGTAATACTGATGATATTCGTGTACATTATATTTGTTTACCCCTCGTGAAGTTCCTATCCAAATGTGTCCTTGTGCATCTTCGGCAAAGGCGGTGACCTTCTGATTGGAGAGGTCATTGGTGATGACGGGGCTTTCGATGCTGCCTTCCGGTGTGGGCTTTGTGTCCGACGGATTGCACGCGGTGATTAAACACAATAGAAGTAAGTATTTAATGTATTTCATAATATATAGTGTAGACTAAAAGCATTGGCATGTCATCCATTTGTTTTGTTCAACGAATCTCTGCATTACGATGCGAAAATACTCATAAAAATTGAGAGAGAGACTGCCGGAGAGCATGTTTTGAACAAATCTGCAAACATTTGAACATTGGAGAAAGCTGTTTTGAACATCGGGGAAAGCCGTTTGGATAACGTAGAAAATCCTTCTGGGGAGAATGTGCTAATATTGCAATCATAAAAACATAAAACTAATACATAATATGAAAAAGCAATTCTTGTCAGTGTTAGCATTCTCCGCCATCCTACTTTCCTCGTGCGGAGGGACAGCTAAAATAGAGAAAGCATCTGCTTGTGGGCAGGAGGGGGAGATTACGGCTTCTTCGGCAACCGCCATTGCCGAGACCGAATCAGGAAAAGTAGCCGGATATGTGGAAAATGGTATCTATATATATAAAGGTATCCCATATGCCAAAGCCGAACGTTTTATGCCGCCCGTGGCCGCTGATAAATGGGAAGGCGTCCGCAGCAGCCGTGCCTATGGCCCTACTTGTCCGCAAGGCAAGCGCATGGGATGGTACAGCGACGAGCAGGCGTTTGCCTTCAACTGGGATGACGGTTATCCTGACGAGAATTGTCTGCGGGTGAATATCTGGACACCGGGACTGAAAGACGGGAAGAAACGCCCCGTCATGGTGTGGCTGCATGGTGGAGGTTATTCCGCCGGCAGTGGTCAGGAGCTTCCCTCGTATGACGGAACAAATCTGGCAAAGAAAGGGGATGCAGTGGTTGTGACGCTGAATCATCGTCTCAACGTCCTGGGTTTTCTCGACCTTTCCGCCTATGGCGATAAATATGCAAAATCGGGCAATGCCGGACTGCTTGATCTGGTGGCGGCACTGCAATGGGTGAATAAGAATATAGAATCCTTCGGTGGAGATGCTCGGAATGTTACCATTTTCGGTCAATCCGGTGGAGGAGGCAAGGTCTCTACGCTACTTGCCACGCCATCGGCGAGAGGCTTGTTCCATAAAGCCATTGTACAAAGCGGATCTATGCTTCGCACGATGGAGCAAAAGTATTCTCGTCGCATTGGCAGTGCCGTGATGGAAGAACTTGGTCTGAAGGCTTCGCAGATAGACGAACTCTGCAAGATGCCGTATGACAAGGTGCTTGCCGCCGGTGACAAGGCGATAGCCAAAGTGCGTGCAGAGGCAGAGAAGGAGGGGGTGTCTTCCTTCATTTTTGGCTGGGCGCCTACGGTGGACGGCGATGTACTGCCCGTACAGCCTTTCGACCCTCAAGCTCCAGCACAAAGCAAGGGCATTCCGGTAATGATTGGCACTACTCTGCACGAATTTACCATGAGTACTTATGTCCCCGCTTTTCGTACCATTACCAAAGAAAAAGCGGTGGAATTCCTGCAAAAGAAATACGGCGAACGTACGGACGAGTTCCTTACCGCTTTCGAGAAAGCCTACCCCGGCTATCAGCCTAAAGATTTGGTGGATGTGGACTTCGTGTTCCGTCCCGGTGCTGTGGAGCAGGCTAAACTGAAAGCTGCGCAGCAGGGTGCTCCGGTCTATATGTACATGTTCGCGTGGGAATCGCCCGTACTTGACGGCATGTTTCGCAGCACGCACTGCATGGACATTCCCTTTGCCTTCAACAATGTAGTGCGCCACGCTTCCATGACCGGGGGTGGCGCTGAAGCACAAGCTTTGGGCGAAAAGATGAGCAGCGCGTGGTTGAACTTTGCCCGTACGGGCAATCCCAATGCCGAAGGGTTACCCGAGTGGGAACCTTATACCGCAGAAAAGGGAGCAACGATGATTTTCAATAACGATTGCCAAGTGAAGTATAACCATGACAAGGAACTGCTGGAGGTAGTGATGGCATTTCCTACACGTGGGTTCTGACACTTTCTTAAGAAACCTTTTATTATTAACATAAATCTAATTTAATCAAATGAAACAAAATCTGAAGCAAACAGCTCGGAAGAGACTTGCAGCTATGGCACTCTTCCTATTGATCTGTCTTCCTTTCAGTCTGGCACAAGCCCAGACTATAAAGGTGAACGGTAGGGTTACTGACGACCTGAATGAACCGATGATTGGCGTGAGTATCTTTGAGAAAGGCACTACCAACGGTGTCATTACGGATATGGACGGCAACTACTCTTTGTCTGTGAAAGAAGGAGCGACGATTGTCTATTCCTACATCGGCTACCTGACACAAGAAAAGAAAGCAGTGGCAGGAGTAATGAATGTGATATTGAAAGAAGACACTAAAACGCTGGATGAAGTGGTGGTGGTAGGTTATGGCGTGCAGAAGAAAAGTTCACTGACCGGTGCCGTATCTTCGGTAAAATCAGAAGATATGGAAGCACGTACCATTACCCGTGCTGAGCAGGCATTGCAGGGTAAAACTGCTGGTGTGCAAGTGCTCAGTGCATCTGCTAAACCGGGTGCTTCTCCACAGGTGCGTATCCGTGGAATAAGTTCTAACGGCTCTTGCGATCCGCTGTATGTAGTGGATGGACGTATTGCCAGCGATATTGGTGGTATTGACCCTAATGACATTGAGTCTATGGAAGTTTTGAAGGATGGTGCTTCTGCAGCTATCTATGGCGCTGCTGCCGGTAACGGTGTAGTATTGATTACTACAAAGAAAGGAAAAGGAAACGGTAAAATCACATACGATTTTCAATATACTTCACAGAGTTTGGGTAAAGTACCCGAAGTAATGAATGCTGCGCAGTATAAGGAATTCTTCTTGGAAAACAAGAAGCTTACCCAGAGTGCTTTTGATACCTATTGGGATGGAAAAACCGATACGGATTGGGTCGATGAGGCTTTTGAAAACAGTTCGATGGTACGTCATAATGTGACTTTCCAAGGTGGTAGCGACAGAGGTTCTTTCTATCTGTCATTGTCCCACCTTGATAACGACGGTATGATTGTCGGCAATGCCGATACTTATGAACGACTCACGGGAATGGTAAATGCCAGCTGGAAAATCAAACCTTGGCTGGAGGTAGGTACCAATAATCAGATTGAGCACTACAAAACTCAGTCCGTAGCCGAGGGCAATGAGTATGGTAGCATGATGCTTTCTGTATTACAATTAGACCCTCTGACCAAGCCTCTTTATCCTATTGATGACTTGCCGTTGAATATGGCTACCATCTATAAGGATCATAAGAATATGTTGGGCGATGGAAACGGCAACCTTTATGGTGTATCAGCTTTCACTGGCAATGCCGAAGCTATCAATCCTTTTGCCATGCGTGACAACTCTTATACCAAGAACAGAGGCTTTAATATCAATGGTTCTACTTATTTGAATTTTATGCCTATCAAGGGGCTTACCGTTACTTCTCGTCTTTCTTATCGTTTGGCTTCAACTTCCTCTTATGGCGTGGGGCAATCTTATTACTATACTGACAAGGCTAAACGTGATTGGGTGGAGGTTTCGGCTTCGGATTATAGCCCAACCTATTATCAGTGGGAGAACTTTTTGAACTACACCCGTTCTTTTGGCAAACACAACGCAACATTGATGTTGGGAACTTCTTATAGTCAGAGCCGTTCTTATGGCGTTAGCGGAAGTAAGAAGGGATATAATGAAGATACTACAGATATGTGGGGAAATGTGATTAACAGAGTTTCGCATTTGGGTTTCTTGCAGAATGATCCTAATTTCTTCTACTTTGCCTATGCTACATCTGATGCTGTAAAGGATGTAAGTGGTGGTGAGCCTACCTATACTCGTAAATTATCTTACTTCGGACGTTTGAATTATGACTATGCCGGAAAGTACATGGCTCAGTTCTCACTGCGTGCCGATGCTGCTGACCTCTCTGTGTTGCCAAAGAACAAACGTTGGGGCTATTTCCCGGCAGTTTCTTTGGGTTGGGTTCTTTCGGAGGAAAATTTTATGAAAGGAACTGAAGACTGGCTGTCACAATTAAAGCTCCGTGCCAGTTGGGGACAGAATGGTTCTACTGCATCATTGGGCGGTTATAAATGGAATGTATCAATTGGTGCTACCGGGCATTTGGCTGTAGGTGATAATAATAATTTCTCTTACATCAATGGTTATGCTCCCTCTGCTACCGGTAATGATGGACTTAAATGGGAAACTTCTGAACAAACCAATATAGGTATTGATGCCCGTTTCTTGAATAGCCGTTTGACTGTTACAGCCGATTATTTCCATAAAAAGACAAAAGACCTGATTGTTTCGGGCATTAAGGCTTCAACTGTAGTAGGTAACAGTTTCTCGCCAGTTAATGCCGGTAATATTACGAACAAGGGGTTTGAATTGGAACTGGGATGGCAAGATCGTATTGGTGACTTTGCTTATGGTGTCCGTGCCAACGTTGCTACATTGAAGAATAAAGTGACCAAGATGCATGAGTCTTTATCAAGTATTGATGGGGCTACTTATGTGACTTATGGAGCCATTACTCGTTTTGAGGTAGGTAAGCCCGCGTGGTATTTTTATGGTTATGATTTCATGGGTGTGGATTCAAAAACCGGTGAGCCAATCTTTAGAGATATTGATGGTGTAGAAGGTATTACGGATAATGATAAGACAGAAATTGGTAAGGGAATTGCCGACTATACTTATGGTATTACCTTGAATGCAGCTTGGAAGGGATTTGATTTTATCTTGTTTGGTACGGGTTCTCAAGGTAACGATGTGTTCTGTGGCTTGAACCGTGTGGATTACAATTTGAATCAGCTGACTTATTTTACAAAAAACCGCTGGACAGAAAGCAATCGCAATGGGAAGACTCCTGCATCAGGCGCTACAGATTATACCAAGTATCTGACTTCTTCCGGTTGTGTATTTGACGGTTCTTATTTTAAAATTAAACAGATTCAGTTAGGTTATTCTTTCCCGAAGCAACTGATTAAGAAGGTAGCAATTGAAAATCTACGTATATATGGCTCACTTGAGGACTTCTTTACTTTTACAGACTATCCTGGTTTTGACCCTGAAGTTACCGGTGTCGGAAATTCATTAGGTGTGGATAAAGGTAGTTATCCTAATTCAAAGAAGGTTGTTCTTGGTTTGAGTGTGACATTCTGATTTTTATGAACTTATTAAAATGAAAAACATATGAAATTAAGATATTCTTTAATGCTCGGAGCGCTCCTTATATTGGCTGGCACTTCGTGTGAAGACAAATTGGATATACCTCAAAAAGGTGTATTGGACTTTTCCACTTATTATAAAACTGACGAACAAGCTCAAGCAGCGGCTGATGCGCTTTATATACAACTCAAGGGTACATACTATAACTATACGATGATGAAGAATGCCCTTTCGGACGATGTTTGGGCAGGTGGTGGTGGTCGTAATGACAATGCAGAGCTGGAAGGCTGTAATGAATATTCATTTGGCTCAGACCAAAGTTTTATCGGAGGCGTATGGGAAAGCTACTATCAGCTTATTTATAAGGCGAATGTGATTCTGGGACGTGTTGAGCCTGATACTGATTTGAAGAAGAAGGCTTGTGCTGAAGCCAAGTTCTTCCGTGCTTTTGCTTATTTTGATTTAGTTTCTATGTGGGGTGATGTACCATTGGTAGACCATGAACTTGATAAATCCGAATATCAGTTGGCTCGTTCGCCTAAGGCTGATATTTGGGCGTTGATAGAGCGGGACCTGACTGAAGCTATCAATTCAGGACTCTTGGAGGAAAAGAAGAGTGTAGATGATAAAACGACATGGCGTGTTACCAAGCAGTTGGCACAAGCTATATTGGGTAAAGCTTATTTATGGCAAGAAAAATTCCATGAAGCTGCTGTTGTCTTGAATGAGGTTAGAGCTAGCGGTAAGTATAAACTTTATGATGGAAATTATGAGGATATCTTGACCTACAAGGCTGAGTATAATTGTGAAAGTATGCTCGAAAGTAACCGTATTTTTGATGCAAGTAATTCCATGGATGAGTTCAGTTTCTTTGAGGTGATGAATCATTGGCGCACTGATAAGTTGGATATGTCTGGCTCTAACAATCAGTTTAATGGTACCGGATGGGGATTTATGGTTCCTCAGAAAAAGTTGTATGATGCATTTGTTCAGGAAGAGGGTGTAGATGGTTATCGGTTGAATCAGACAATGAAAACCTATGACCAAATTACTCAATTGGGTGTCAAGGTTGCCAAAGGGCAGAGTTTGATTAATGAAGGTTATTTCATGTGGAAACGTCGCTTCTCGAATGTAGAATCTCCTGCTGGGTTCTGGTGTTCATATAATAACTATCGTTGGATGCGTTATGCTGAAGTCTTGTTACTGGCAGCTGAAGCAAACCTGAAGGATGGCAATCAATCCGAAGCTGATGCTTGCTTGAATGAGGTGCGTCAGCGTGCAAGATTGGATGCTAAGACAGCTACCCTGGATGCCATTAAATTGGAAAAGAGACTGGAACTCTGTTCTGAATATACCCGTTATCAGGATATTATCCGTTGGAAAGATGCGGAGGCTTTGCTTAAGGATCAGGGTGAAAGAACACCTATCTTGTCAAATAAGGCAGGAAAAGATGAGCCGGATAATGTAGCGGTAGAATACATTCAGTATAACAAGGATAAAACGCGTTATGGTTTCAAGGAAAGACATTATTTGTTGCCTATTCCGGCAAAGGAGATCCGCTTGAATCCGAATATGGAACAAAATGCAGGTTGGTAAAGCGTATAAAGAATCAAAATCTAACTTCGTCGTCTGATGCAGATAAACAAAATTAGATTTTTCTAACTGATTAATTGTTTGTAGAAGAAGTCCCCCGTGGGAATCAGCTAATTGTACGGGGGCTTCTTTTGTGGCTTTTTAAATATAATATATATGAGAAGATTGTCAATTACTTTATTTTCACTCTGTCTGGCATCTGCCTTGACTGCACAGACGACCGGTTCGAATCAGTCAGTCAGACTGCGTGCCGACAATATCGACGAAGTGGTCAGTGCTATGACCCTCGAAGAGAAGGTACACCTCGTCATCGGTTGTGGGATGTCGATGGGAAGTGATACCAAGTTTCCCGGAACAGCGGGACGTACTTACGACATTCCCCGACTGGGTATCCCTTCCGCCTATCTTGCCGACGGACCGCACCGGTTGGCGATGGCTGCCAAGCGGGAATTCGACAGCCGTACTTATCATGCTACGGAATTCCCTTCCAGCACCACGGTGGCAGCTACTTTCAATCCGGATGCAGCCCATAAGGTGGGACGTACTTTGGGTATGGAAGTGAAGGATTATGGTTTGGATGTGTTGCTGGCACCGGGTGTCAACCTGATGCGAAATGTGCTTTGCGGACGTAACCATGAATATTATTCGGAAGATCCGGTGTTGGCTGGTAAAATGGCTGCTGCCTATATCAATGGAGTCCAGAGCCGGGGGACAGGTACCTGCCTGAAACACTTTGCCGTGAACAACCAGGAGACCAACCGCAATAACAACGACTCTCGCCTGACACAGCGCCCCTTGCGCGAGCTGTATTTGAAGTGCTTCGAGATTGCTGTCAAAGAGTCTCAGCCCTGGAGCGTGATGACCGCCTACAATAAGGTGAACGGCAAATATACCTGCGAGGACCGCGAACTGACAGAAGACATCCTCCGCGACGAATGGGGATTCAAGGGACTGGTGATGTCCGACTGGAATGCCGGAAAAGATGCCGTGACCTCCATCGTAGCAGGAAACGACATGCTTCAACCGGGGCAAGACCGCCAGTATAAAGCTATTTTGGAAGCCGTAGAGAACGGTACACTGGATTTGGCACTCCTCGACCGCAGCGTGAAGCGTGTGCTGGAGTTTGTGGTCAAGAGCCATACCTTTGCCGGCTACGAGTATCCCAATAAAACCGATTTGGAGGCTCATGCGCAAGTAGACCGTGAGATAGGTGCGGAAGGTATCGTGCTGCTGGATAACAAGCAGGCGCTACCCATGGCTGCCGGCATCAAAAAAGTGGCCCTTTATGGAACTACTTCCTATGACATGGTTCCTGCCGGCATGGGCTTTGGCAGTACGGGCATCGGCTATTACACGGTTTCTATGGTAGAAGGTTTGCGCAATGCGGGCTACATCGTGGACAAAGAATTGCTGAACTGCTACAAGAAGCATATGGCCGACGAGCAGAAACGGCTCTTTCCTCACGGAAAACCGCCTTTCGCCTTTACTCCGCTGCCCCGTGCCGAGGAGTTCCTGCCCACTGCCGAGGAACTGGCTGCACAAGTGAAGGCCAACGACATTGCCGTGCTTACGCTGGGGCGTGTCAGTGGCGAGGGCTGTGACCGCCGTGTGGAAGATTTCCTCCTGAAGGAGAACGAATTGGCTCTGATTAAGCAAGTGTCTGCCGCTTATCGTGCTGCAGGCAAGAAACTGGTGGTGGTTCTCAACATCTGCAGCCCGGTGGAGACTGCTTCTTGGAAGGGACTGGCAGATGCAGTGGTTTGTGCCTTCCAGCCGGGACAAGAGGTGGGTAATTGTATCACGGACATCCTGACCGGAAAGGTGAATCCTTCGGGCAAGTTACCCATGACGTTTGCCGTGAAATATGGCGATGCGCCGTCGGATGCTAACTTCCCTTTTGATTACGAGTTCAAGATGCCGTCGTTTGCTATGGGTACCGGCATGAACTTCAAGTCCGAAAAGAAAGAGGAGAAACCGAAGGAACCGGAGAAAAATGTGGATTTCACCAACTATGAAGAGGGAATCTATGTGGGTTATCGCTATTTCGACACTTTCGGTAAAGAGGTTTCCTATCCGTTCGGTCATGGTTTGAGCTATACTGCTTTTGACTATGCGGTAGAGAACGCCAAAATGGATGCCGACCGCTGTGAGTTGAAAGTGAGCGTGAAGAACATCGGCAAGGTGGCAGGGCGTGAAGCTGTACAACTCTATGTGAAAGCTCCGAATGGGGGACTTGACAAGCCTGCCAAGGAGTTGAAGGCCTTCGGCAAAACTGCCTTGCTCCAGCCGGGCGAGAGCCAGACACTGATTCTGACTTGGAACGTGATGGACATGGCTTCCTTTAATGAGAAAAACAGCTCTTGGGAGTTGGCTAAGGGTGAATATCAGTGGATGGTTGCCGCATCTTCGGCCGATGTGCGTTGCACAGCGGTACAGAGGGTGACAAAGGCACGCAAGCAGAAAGTGCATGATGCCATGCGGGCGCAAGTGCCTGTGGCTGTGTATCCGATGGTGAAGAGATGAGGGGGATATGCGTGAAAAAACTGATATATATCAATTAGTTTTAGAGTGGAAAACGCTTATTTTGTAGTACATTTTTAAATCGATACCATGAAAAGATTGATACTCTCTCTTTTAGCCGTCTGCTTGCTGTGGATGGCAAATGCACAAAATCCTGCATGGGGACCGCAAAGCAAGGTAGTGACCGACAGCATCTACAGCCAGGTATTGAAAGCACACCGTGCCTACACCATCTATCTGCCGCAAAGCTATAGCAATGAAACGGATAGGAAATATCCTATCCTCTATTTGCTGCACGGCATGTCGGGGGTGAATACCAGTTGGTTTACAGACCAACGTGTGAAGGACGTGATGGACCAGTTGGTGGCATCGGGCGAGGCTTGCGAGATGATTATCGTCAGCCCTAATGCCGGAGGCAATCCGGCTACTTGCTGGAACGGCTACTTCAACATGCCGGGCTGGGCTTACGAAGATTTCTTCTATAAGGAGTTCCTTCCTTATATAGAGAAGACTTACCGGGTGAAAGGTGATAAGCGGCATCGTGCCATTGCCGGACTTTCTATGGGCGGAGGTGGAACGGCAAGCTATGCACAGCGCTATCCGGATATGTATTGTGCTGCTTATGCTATGAGTGCTTTGATGAACATCCCCGTTAGTGGTGAGGAGGTGGGAAGAGACCCCGACCCCACAAACAAGATGGCTGTACTGACGCGTTCTGTGCAGGAGCATAGTTGCATCAGGTATGTGGCTGAGGCAGATGTTGCGCGTAAGGCACAGCTTCGTACTGTACAGTGGTTTGTGGATTGCGGAGACGATGACTTTCTGCTGGACCGTAATATAGAGTTTTTCCAGGCGATGCGTAATGCCGGTATCCCTTGCCAGTTCCGTGTGCGGGATGGCGGACATACCAGCGAATATTGGCATTCGGCACTTTATATGTGCCTGCCTTTTGTAAGTCGCTGCTTTGCTAAATAACAAGAAGCTAATTCATTTAATATAAGAAATTATGAAAAGATTATTAAGTTTGGCAGCGATGCTGCTGGTCTGCTGTGTCACCCTTTTTGCACAGCAAGCTCTTTGGGGAGGTGCGGCAGTTGTCTCTCCTGATATTCATGACGACAACACGGTTACTTTTCGCTTGAAAGCTCCTAAGGCTGTAAGGGTGCAGATTACCGGTGATTTTCTGCCTCCACAAACTATTAAGACTCCTCGTGGCGATTATGATGCACCGGGCATTGCCGATTTGACAGAGGGGAAGGATGGCGTTTGGGAATTTACTACTCCCGAACCATTGAAGCCGGAACTTTATGGATACTCCTTTATTGTGGACGGATTGAGAATGATGGACCCGAGCAATGTTTACATGATTCGGGATGTGGCTACCGTGACCAATGTATTTATCATCGGTGGTGACCGTGCCGATTTGTATAAAGTGAATAAGGTACCCCATGGAACGGTAAGTCGCATGTGGTACAATAGTCCTTCGCTGGGAATGGACCGCCGTCTGACGATTTACACTCCGGCTGGTTATGAAACCAGCGGCAAGCGTTATCCGGTATTTTATCTGCTTCATGGTGCAGGTGGTGATGAGGAAGCTTGGATTGCTCTTGGCCGTACTTCGCAGATATTGGATAATCTCATTGCACAAGGCAAGGCTAAACCTATGATTGTGGTGATGACTAACGGCAATGCTTGGCAAGATGCTGCTGCAGGTGAATCTCCCAAGGGTTTTGTTGCCCCCTCCATGCGTCCCGACGAAAGAGCGAAGGTGGCGGAAGGTGCTTTTGAACTCTCGTTCCCCGAAATCGTGAAGTTCGTGGAGAAGAATTTCCGCACTCTTGCCAATAAGAAGAACCGTGCCATTGCCGGGCTTTCTATGGGTAGTTTCCACTCTTGCAATATTTCCAAGTATTACCCGGACATGTTCGACTATGTAGGTCTTTTCTCCGGTGCAAGTACCGGAAACGATAAATCGACTTGTCCGGTCTATACCGACTTCGAAGGTAAGCTGAAGACTCAGTTTGCCAAGAAACCGGCTCTTTACTTCATCGCATGCGGCAAGACGGACTTTGTTTATAAAGGTGTGGCCGATTTTCGCAAGTTGCTTGACGACAATGGTTATAAGTACGAGTATCTTGAAACGGGCGAGGGACATATCTGGAGGAACTGGCGAATCTATCTGACGGAGTTCGCGCCGAAGTTGTTCAAATAAGAGGATTTGGTATAACTAATTTAATAACAAAATAACATACGTATCATGAAAAGAATTTCTATTTTGTCAGCTCTGTTGCTGATGTGTGCGATGACTTTCGCGCAACAAGCTCTCTGGGGAGGCGCTCCCGTGGTCTCACCTGAGATACACGACAACAATACAGTAACTTTCCGCTTGAAGGCGCCGAAAGCCGTAAAGGTGCAAGTAACTGGCGACTTCCTGCCTACGCAGAAAATCAAGACTCCTTTTGGTGAGTTTGATGGTCCGGGTGTGGCAGATTTGAAAGAGAACAAGGACGGTGTGTGGGAATTCACTACTCCCGAACCGCTGAAACCAGAACTCTACAGCTACACTTTCCTGGTAGACGGACTGAAGATTAACGACCCTGCCAACGTCTATATGATTCGAGACGTGGCAAGCGTGACGAATGTATTCATCATCGGTGGTGACGAGCGCATCGATCTCTACAAAGTGAATAAGGTTCCTCATGGAACGGTATCTAAGGTATGGTACAACAGCCCTACGCTGGGTATGGACCGCCGCCTGACTGTCTATACGCCTGCCGGATATGAGACAAGCGGCAAGCGCTACCCCGTCTTCTACCTGCTACACGGCATGGGTGGCGACGAGAACGCATGGAGCGAACTGGGACGTACGGCACAGATTCTGGATAACCTCATCGCCCAAGGCAAGGCCAAGCCGATGATTGTAGTAATGACCAACGGTAACGCTGCGTTGGAGGCTGCTCCGGGTGAATCGTCACTGGGTTTTGCCGCTCCCAGCATGAATCTGCCCAAGACGATGGAAGGCTCTTTCGAGACTGCTTTCCCCGACGTGGTGAAGTTCATTGATAAGACTTACCGTACGCAGGCCAACAAGCAGGGTCGTGCCATTGCCGGATTGTCTATGGGCGGTTACCACTCCATGCACATCTCCAAGCAATATCCGGATATGTTCGACTATGTAGGTCTGTTCTCGGCAGCCATCATGCCCAACAAAGATGTGAAGTCTCCGATTTATGACAACCTTGAAGCCAAACTGAAAACCCAGTTTGCCAAGAAACCGGCACTCTATTACATTGCTATCGGTAATAAAGACTTCTTGTTCCAAGCCAACAGCGACTACCGCAAGATGTTGGACGAGAAGGGTTACAAATATGAATATTATGAAACCGGAGAAGGTCATATCTGGAAGAACTGGCGTATTTACCTGACAGAATTCGCACCGAAGATATTTAAATAAGATTATGAAGAAGAATATCATATCCATGGCAGCAGCAATGGCTGTTTTGTCAGCTTGCGGACCGGGTGTGCCGCAGCTTGGAAAGTCCTCTCTGGATGAGGTGATTGGCGCCATGACCTTGGAAGAAAAGGCGCATCTGGTAGTGGGTACCGGTATGGCAGGTTTCTCGGGTGACAGTGCCGTAATCGGTGCAACGAGAAAGCTAGTGCCGGGTGCGGCAGGAACCACATACCCGATTGAACGCCTCGGCATTCCCGCTGTGGTGCTGGCTGATGGTCCCGCCGGACTGCGTATCGACCCCAAGCGTGAGGGGGATTCGGCTACGTACTATTGTACTCATTTCCCTATCGGAACTTTGCTCGCCTCTACCTGGGACCAGGAACTGGTGGAAAGTGTAGGTCAGTCCATCGGTAACGAAGTGCTGGAATACGGTGCGGACGTGCTGTTGGCTCCGGCGCTGAACATTCACCGTAACCCGCTTTGCGGACGTAACTTCGAGTATTATTCTGAAGACCCGTTGGTGTCGGGTAAGATTGCCGCCGCCTACGTACGTGGTGTGCAGAGCAACGGTGTGGGTACCAGTATCAAGCACTTTGCTGTGAACAACCAGGAAACCAACCGTATGGCTACGGATGCGCATGTATCTCCACGCGCCTTGCGCGAAATCTACTTGAAAGGGTTCGAGATTGCCGTGAAGGAATCCGCTCCTTGGACCGTGATGTCCTCATACAACTACCTGAACGGTGTCTACACTTCGGAAAACAAGGAGTTGCAGACAACGATGTTGCGCGACGAATGGGGCTTCAAGGGCATGGTGATGACCGACTGGTTTGGCGGCAAGGATGCCGTGGCACAGATGGTGGCAGGCAACGACATGTTGCAGCCCGGTCTGCCCAAGCAGTACGAAGCCATCGTGAAGGGTGTGCAGGACGGAGCGTTAGATGAAGCCATCCTCAATCAGAATGTGAAGCGTATTCTGGAGATGATTCTCCAGACTCCCCACTTCAAGGGATATAAATACTCCAACAAGCCTGATTTGAAGGCGCATGCTGCCGTTACTCGCCAGTCGGCAACGGAAGGTATGGTATTGCTGAAGAACGATAACGGTGCTCTGCCGCTGGCTGCCGACGTGAAGAACGTGGCACTCTTCGGTTGCACTTCCTACGATTTCATTGCAGGCGGTACAGGTTCGGGCAACGTGAACCGCGCTTATACCGTTTCGCTATTGGAAGGCTTGAAGAATGCCGGCTATGTGGTGGATGAAGCGCTGAAGAATAGCTATGAAGCTTACCTGAAAACCGAGAAAGAACGTCTGTCCAAAGATAAGAAAGAGTGGTTCATGCCCGATACCCGTCCGGCTGAGATGGCTGTTTCCGCACAAGTCATCCGCGAGCAGGCTGCCAAGGCCGATGTGGCACTGGTGACGCTGGGACGTACCTCCGGTGAGTTCCTTGACCGTATGGTAGCCGACTTCAACCTCACCAAAGAGGAACAGAACATGTTGAAAGCTGTGTCCGATGCTTTCCACGCTGCCGGAAAGAAGGTAGTGGTAGTGCTCAATATCGGTGGTGTGATTGAAACTGCTTCTTGGAAATCTGCTCCCGATGCCATTCTTTGTGCATGGCAGGCAGGCCAGGAGGGAGGAAACAGTGTGGCTGACGTGCTGAGTGGCAAGGCTTCTCCTTCGGGCAAGCTGACAATGACTTTCCCGGTGAAGTTTGAAGATGCCGCTTCTTCCGACAACTTCCCGATAGACATGCGTGTAAGCACCGACCTTATGAACAAAGGCGGGAAGAAGAACGACGTGAAGAACGTGGACTATACCAATTACGAAGAGGATATCTACGTGGGTTATCGTTATTTCGACACCTTTGGCAAGCAGGTTTCCTATCCTTTCGGTTACGGTCTTTCCTATACTACTTTTGCTTACGACAAGGCTGCTGTCAAGGCAGACAACGGTGCCTATACCGTATCTGTAGAAGTGAAGAATACCGGTAAGGTAGCAGGTAAGGAAGTGGTTCAGCTTTATGTATCCGCTCCTGATGCTGCTGCCAACAAACCCGAAAAGGAACTGAAGGCCTTTGCCAAGACTAAGGAACTGAAACCGGGCGAAGCGGTTGTGGTGACGCTGAAAGTGAATGCTGCCGACCTGGCTTCCTACGATGAGGCTGCATCGGCATGGGTGGTAACTCCCGGAAACTACAAGTTCCTCGTCGGGGCTTCCTCACGCGACATCAAGGCTACGCTGGAGGCTGAAGTAGCTGCCGCAACGCAGAAGACGAACAACATCTTGAAACTTCAGGAACCGATGAGCCTCTTGAAGAGATGAGAGTAGGATTGTCTGAAAAGATAACAAATCATACCCTAAAAAACATCCTGTTGTACCCTTTGGTATGGCAGGATGTTCTTATCTTTGTACCTCGTATAAACAGATAGTGCAACTATTATAAACCAATATCACAACCATGAGTAAAAAGTTAATCTTATCTTTAGCCCTATCAGGGTTAGTACTTACTTCTACGGCGCAGACCACTGTTGCG